>NPID01000500.1_pt3 | contig 47509 bp, 41 predicted proteins | sample 8637491 | NCBI WGS metagenome assembly NPID01 (sample SAMN07420843, study PRJNA396082) | bioreactor metagenome | isolation source: sample BA6 brine-fed electro-methanogenic bioreactor BA | place: Japan: Kochi | collected 2016-06-14 | reverse complement strand
TTGGTTGTTCTCAAAAATATCGGTGATCCTGACCATCTTGCCCCTATCCACTATTCGGCTGAATCCCTGCTGGTGCAATACATTCAATTGCTCCGGTATACTTCTGTCCTGCTTGAGGATCAGCGGAGCCAGGATGCGGGCTTCAGTACCTTTGTCCAAAGAATTAACGAAAGCAGCAACATCCGACACAGTATGCCGCCTGACTTCCTTGCCTGAAACCGGTGATATGGTCCTTCCTATCCTGGCAAACAATAATTTCAGGTATTCATAGATCTCCGTGGAAGTCCCTACGGTGGATCGTGGATTCCGGGTATTGACCTTCTGTTCGATGGCAATAGCAGGGGATACCCCCGTGATCAGCTCAACTTCCGGTTTACTCATCCTGCCAAGAAATTGCCTCGCATAAGCACTCAGGCTTTCCACGTATCTCCGCTGACCATCGGCATAGAGCGTATCAAAAGCCAGGGAGGATTTTCCTGATCCGGACAACCCGGTGATCACTACCAGCTTGTTGCGGGGAATCACAACATCAATATCCTTCAGATTATGGACTTTAGCGCCCTTGATGTATATAAACTTCTTAGGATCAGGCAATTTCATTGTATAGTGAGGGTGTAGCCTTTGTCAGGAAAAATGCAAAAATAACTTAAAAAGTTTGCATTTGAGCGTTTAATAATTATATTTGCATTGAAATTGTAACAAAAACAGGGGGATTTGAGTAAACCCCTTTAACCAAATACCTTTTAAAAGGTTTCTAAAAAGAGGAGGACCATTATCGACTGAATATTTACCCTTTTTAACTTAACCATACTCTAAAAAGGGAGGCATATGAAAGCCTGTAAAGCTAGTGATAGCCAGCTAATTACTGAATATTTAGGAGGTAATCAGAATAGTCTGGAACTCCTTATTCACCGTCACAAGAACAGAGTTTACGCTTACATCCTTATGGTTGTTAAGGACAAACAACTTGCTGACGACATTTTCCAGGATACGTTTATCAAGGTCATCAATACCATGCAGGCCGGAACCTATAAGGAAGAAGGCAAATTTATTCAATGGGTGATGCGAATAGCTCATAACCTGATCATCGATCATTTCCGTAAATCCAAGAGGATCCCGGTGGTGGACAATGACAGCGGCGACTTTGATATCTTTGATACCATTCAACTCACCGATCCCTCTGTTGAGGAAAAGATGATCATTGACCAGATCCACCAGGATGTGAAAGACCTGATTGAGCATCTTCCCCAGGAACAGAAAGAGGTGCTTTTTATGCGGCATTATTCCGACATGAGTTTCAAGGATATTGCCGAGCATACGGATGTAAGCATCAATACGGCATTGGGAAGGATGCGTTATGCGCTGATCAACCTGCGCAAACTGGTCAACGAAAAGCAGATCGTCCTGACCCGTTAAGAACTGCATTGGATTTACCGCCTGACCGATGCACGGGGAAGCCCTGCAAAGAAGTTTTCCCTGAGCCCTGTATACTGTTTTTACGGACTTCTTTCCGTTTTTTTTCGTAGCATATAATAAAGGTGTTGACCTCGGCGTTATAAGGGTGATATTTAACATTCTTTAACGAACGATACCCATATGCCGAAAACCTTTACTCCAAAACATCGCGCAAATACATCAAAACTGGCGGAAGCGCTTATGGAAGGACCCGGGGAACAAAGTTTACGGAATGTCCTTGCCTACGCTAAAGCCCTGGATGTTATGCATACCAGCTCAGCCGGACAGGTTGACCTGATCATGAACTAATAAAATTTAGCCGCCTGAGTCTGCGGCTTTTTTTTATCCCTGCCGGGAGGATGGCAACAGCCCCCATTCGCTTGAGCGGAATACCTATCTTTGCTTCATGACCAGAAAGGAAAAATACCAGCGTTTTATTGCGTATTTCAAAGAAACCATGCCGGATGCGGCAACCGAGCTGGAATATGGCTCCCCCTATGAATTGCTTGTGGCCGTAATCCTTTCGGCCCAGTGTACCGATAAAAGGGTGAATCTGATCACCCCTGATTTCTTCAAAAGCTTTCCTACGGCCGATAAACTGGCAGAGGCGGAAACCGGGCATGTATATGAACTCATTAAAAGTTGTTCTTACCCGAATAATAAAACGAAAAGCCTCATCGGGATGGCAAAAGTGCTGACAGAAGATTTCGGAGGAGAGGTACCCTCCGATGTGGACCTTCTCCAGAAAATGCCCGGCGTAGGAAGAAAAACCGCGAATGTTATTGCTTCAGTGGTTTACAGAAAACCGGCCATGGCCGTAGATACCCATGTGTTCAGGGTTTCAGCCAGGCTGGGACTGACCAGCAATGCCAAAACCCCACTGGCAGCAGAAAAACAACTCGTTAAATATATCCCGGAAGAACTCATCCACCTGGCACATCACTGGCTGATCCTGCATGGAAGATATACCTGTCTGGCCCGAAAACCCAAATGCGGACAATGCGGATTGAACGATATTTGCACTTTTTTTAAAAATAATCCAACTGAATAGGGGGACATTTTGTTAATAAAAGTATTAACAAATAGGAGGACGTGCAGAGCAAAATAAATATCTTTGCTTAACTCCCGATAAAACACTGAAACATGCTACATTTAAAAGAAGGCGACCCGGCTCCCGGGTTCACGGCCATGGATCAATATGGAAAGGAGATCAAACTCTCGGATTACAGCGGGAAGAAGGTGATCCTGTATTTTTACCCGAAAGACAATACCCCCGGATGCAATGCTGAGGCCTGTAACCTGAGGGATCATCATGAAAAACTGAATACCGAAGGCTATGAAGTGATCGGCGTTAGCGCTGATTCGGCAGCCTCACACGTAAAATTCACCGATAAGTTCGGTCTTCCGTTCCGGCTGATACCGGATACGGAAAAGGAGATCATTCAGGCCTATGGGGTCTGGGGACCGAAAAAATTCATGGGCCGGGAATACGATGGCATTCACCGGACCACCTTCGTGATCGACGGGAACGGGAAGATCGAGAAGATCTTTTCAAAAGTAAAAACAAAGGAACACAGTGAGCAGATTTTGCAGGCCATGAAATAAATTAACCATCTAATAAACTGGATATGAGTGCTGAGAAGAACAATGACAAGCAAAGGCAGGAAAAAATGAAAGCCCTGGAAGTAACCCTGGGCAACATCGAAAAGAATTTTGGTAAAGGGGCTATTATGAAACTCGGGGATGAGGCCGTTGAGAATGTCGAGGCTATTTCCACCGGCAGCATCAGTCTTGATCATGCCCTGGGGGTTGGCGGACTGCCCCGCGGAAGGGTGATCGAGATCTACGGACCTGAATCTTCCGGTAAAACCACCCTGGCGCTGCATGCTATAGCAGAAGCACAGAAAACCGGAGGTATTGCGGCTTTCATCGATGCTGAACATGCCTTTGACCGGATCTATGCCCAGAAACTGGGGATCGATATAGAGAATCTCCTTGTTTCCCAACCCGACAACGGGGAACAGGCACTGGAGATCGTTGAGAACCTTATCCGTTCCGGAGCTATCGATATCATTGTGATCGACTCCGTTGCAGCACTTACACCGCGAAGCGAGATCGAAGGAGAAATGGGTGATTCTAAAATGGGACTGCAGGCACGCCTGATGTCGCAGGCACTCAGGAAACTCACTTCGACCATCAGTAAAACGGGCACCTGCTGTATCTTTATCAACCAGTTGCGTGAGAAGATCGGGGTGATGTTTGGAAACCCGGAAACCACCACAGGTGGAAATGCACTGAAGTTTTATTCATCCGTCAGGATCGATATCCGAAGGATGAACCAGATCAAGGAAGGAGAAGACATTACCGGTAACCGTGTCCGCGTTAAGATCGTCAAGAATAAGGTAGCTCCACCATTCCGTAAAGCCGAATTCGACATCGTTTATGGCCTCGGCATCTCAAAACTGGGAGAGATCATCGACCTGGGGGTCGATAAGAATATTATCAAGAAAAGCGGCTCGTGGTTCAGCTACGGTGATACCAAGCTCGGACAGGGCAGGGATGCTGTGAAAAACCTCCTGAACGATAATCCGGAGCTGGCTGAAGAATTGGAAACCAAGATCAGGGAAGGACTCTCAGAGGTTGATAATACATAATCCTGGTGATGATGAAAAATCTGTATTTTCTATTTGTTATCGTACTGCTGCTTGTTTCAGTGGCCTGCAACCAACAGGAAAAAAAACAGTCAGAAAACGGGCAGATTCCCGCCGATAGCCTGCAGGCAGGTATTGGAAAGCTAACAGACCGCATTCAACGTGATTCCGCCAATCCCGGATTGTTCCAGCAAAGAGCCATGGAATACCTGGCACAGGGGAATTTCAACCTGGCCATGCGTGATATGCTCATGGCCATTGAGTTGAATCCAGAAGAACCTTCCTACATGCTGACCCTTTCCGATATCTATATGGGTATGGGCTTGCTGGAGAATAGCATGGAAGCCCTCCAGAAGGCACTGGAACTGGATCCTGACAATATGGAATCGATGCTTAAGATCGCTGAGATCAATCTTATCCTGCAGAATTACAAAGGGGCCATTGAATATGCTGATAAAGCCATTGAACAGGACAGAACAAACCCGCTTCCTGACCTGATCAAAGGCTATACTTATGCGGAAGCAGGGGATACGGTCTCTGCCATAAAGAGCTACCTGGAAGCGGTAAGCAAGGACCAGAAAAACTTTGACGCCTATATACAGCTTGGTTTGATTTACAGCACTGCCGGGAATCCGCTGGCCATCGATTATTTTAACAATGCCCTGAATATCGATCCCCAGAGTATGGAAGCCCTTTACGCCCTGGCTATGTTTTACCAGGAAAATGGAGAGGCTGAAAAAGCGATCTCCACCTATAACCGTATGCTGGTGATCGACCCCGCGAACGTATATGCCAATTATAATATGGGATATGTCCACCTGGTACTTCTAAATGATTATGAGCAGGCTATCACCTATTTTGATAAGGCCCTTGAAATAAAGCCGGACTATCACGAGGCTCTTTATAATAAGGCTTATTGCCTGGAACTCCTTGGGGAATACCAGGCTGCTGCAGACCTTTACAATGAGGTGCTCAGCATAGAGGTGAATTACCAGAAAGCCATTGATGGGCTGAACCGTATCCATGGTCGTTAGGCCCTTCGCGGAGATGATAATTATAAAACGGGTGCTCCGGTCCTGATCTACAAGAACAGGCTGCCGATCTGGTAAACTGCAAAGGATACGATCCACGCCAGCACTGTGGTGTAGCCTGCTACAAACAGCGCCCATTTCCACTTCCCGGATTCTTTCCTGATGGCGGCAATGACAGCCACACAGGGGAAATAGATCAATACGAAGATCATGAAAGAAAAGGCCACCAGGGGGCTAAAGACCTTTTCTCCACTTTTTGGTCCTGTGGTGTAGGTTTGTTCTTTGATCTTTTCCGAAAGGCTGATGTCCTCTTCGGAATTGGCTTCATAAAGGACACCCATAGTACTCACGACAACTTCTTTGGCGGCAGCTCCGGCAATAAGGCTCACACTCATTTTCCAGTCGAAGCCCAGGGGAGCCATAACCGGTTCTACAAATCGCCCAAGCCTGCCGATAAAGCTGAGTTCCTGACGCCGGGCTTCTTTTGTCCGTTCCAGGCTGTCGAGGCTAAGGGTTTTATGGCTTTCAAGTTCTGAATACGCTTCCTCGTCGTTCCTAAGCTCTAAGAGCCGGGCATCATATGTTTCGGATACTTCCATGGCCAGCATGTCGTATTTCTGCATTTCTTTTTCACTCCGTGGGAAATAACCGAGTATCCATATGATCAGGGAGGCCATTAGGATCACGCCCCCCATTTTTCGAAGGTATTGAGCCCCTTTATGCCAGGTATGCGCCAGTGTGCTGCGGACCGTCGGGATGCGGTAGGGGGGTAGCTCCATTACAAAGGGGCTTTCTTCCTGGCGGAATAGGGTCTTTTTCAGGATCAATGCCATCAGGGCAGCCAGGATGATCCCGAACATATAAATTCCGAAGAGTATAGTGCCCTGATAATGCGTGAAATAAGCACTGATCAGCAGCACATATACCGGGTAGCGGGCACTGCACGACATCAGTGGGGTGATCATCATGGTGACCATGCGATCGCTGCGGCTTTCGATGGTACGGGTGGCCATTATGGCCGGTACATTGCAACCAAAACCCATGAGCAGGGGGATGAATGAACGCCCGTGCAACCCGACCCTGTGCATGATACGATCGACAATAAAAGCTACCCTGGCCATATAGCCTGTATCTTCCATCAGGGATATGAACATAAACAGGATGAGGATGTTGGGCAGGAATACGATCACCCCGCCAACTCCGCCGATGATCCCATTTACCAGGAGATCGCGGATCATGCCCTCAGGCAGGAGCAAACTCACTTCCCGTCCGGTGAAATCTACTAATTGGCTGATCCATTCCATGGGGTAGGAGCCGATCAGGAATGTTGCTTCGAACATCACCCACATGGCCAGGAAGAAAATAGGATAACTCAGGTACCGGCTGGTGATAAAACGATCAAGAAATCGTGACCGCCGTCCCTTGACTTTTTTTCCGGGTTGAAAAGTTTCCTGTAAAGCCCCTTCGATAAAGCCATAACGGGCATCAGTGATCAGGGTTTCCGTATCTTCCCGGTAAAGGTCTTCCAGTTTCCTGATCTCCTTTTCCGCTATGCCTGAAATCTCATTGTAATTGTTTTTTTCTGTCAGGATATCCGTAACCGTATGATCTTTCTCAAGGAGTTTCAGTGCATAGTATCGGGGAGCTGCCGGACAGGGAGCTGTATTGTCTTTTTTTATGGCAGCCTGAAGTTTATGTATGGCATGCTCCAGGTCATGGCCGTAATTGATATGGATATGCCTGACATCCGGCTCCCGGTCTTCGTAAACTTCAATCACCTTGCGAAAGAGGTCGTGAACGCCTTTCTTCTTGTTCCCGATCGTAGGTACGAATGGCACACCAAGCAGGCGTCCCAGGGCTTTATGGTCAAAGAGGTCGCCCTTTTCAAGCATTTCATCATGCATATTGAGGGCAACAACTACCCTGATATCCATGTCGATGAGCTGCATGGTCAGGTAGAGGTTCCGTTCCAGATTGGAGCCATCGATCACATTGACCACAATATCAGGCATCTCATCGCGGATATGTTCCCTGACAAATAGTTCCTCCGGAGTGTAATGCGAAAGGGAATAGGTTCCGGGCAGATCCGTGATATTAAAGGTATAGCCATCAAGCTTAAACTTTGCCAGTGTGGAATCAACGGTAACACCGCCAAAATTTCCGGTCATCTGGCGTGAGCGGGAAGCTGTATTAAATAAAGTTGTTTTGCCTGAATTAGGATTTCCGACCAGGGCAATATCGATCACTCTGCCTTTTTCCGAGGCGATCTTTTCGAGGGGACTCGCTTCGATCACTCCTTCAAAATTCCCATTGACCTGCTTGCCTTCAAGCTCGGTATGAGACACTACCTCGATGAGTGAGGCTTCACTTTTCCGGAGGGAAACCTCATAGCCCATGATCTCAAAATCAATGGGGTCCTGGAGGGGGGCGTAACGGATCACACGAACCATTTTCCCTTTAATGAAGCCCATTTCCGTGATCCTTTTGCGAAATGCACCCCTCCCTCTCACTTTCGTGATGATGCCTTTTTCACCTGCTTTAAGATCACTAAGACTGGCCACTTGTTTTAATTTAGAACAAATAAAAGAAAGCAAATATATCCATAAACTTGAATCAGCAAACAATGATTCGCTCTAAACTTCTTCTAAATAAGGAATGATTACACGATTTCCGTATCGAGATCAGAATAATCGTCGTGGATCAAATGCCCGTATAGCAGGTGGTGGATGTTTTNNATTTTGGGCCCCAGTGGGTTTGGAAGAGGTGCCGGCATTCGGTCACTGAATTGAGAATGGCATCCTGGGTATTTTTGCTATAGAGGAATACAAAATCTTTAAGATCCTGGTACACATCGGTGAGATATTCTGCCATACTTCCTTTGGTGATCTCATCCCCGTTGAAAGTACTTTCATCAATAAACCAGAATTCGTCGGTTTTACCAAAGGTGTTGCGCAGCTCATTAAAAATGTTTTCCCAGACCTCTTCCGTGACAAAGCGTTCTGATGCTTCAGGGTTAGCAACGTTCAATTCCGGCAGCAGCGATCCCTTGATATACAGCAGGGGGGCGATGCGGTGAATGTATTCGAGGATATCTTCCACGGGATAATCGTAAGCTTTTTCGATGAACATGCAATACTCATTTGCAACGGTCAGCAATTCAATGATTTGCTTCTTCTGTGCAAGGGGATCTTGTAATTCACTCATGGAAAATCAATTTGAAAACACAATATAATTTTGTAAGCACCGTAATTTGCATAGCACAAATTTGCTAATAAATTTTGATTTGATTGGATATATCAGTAATTTTATAGTGGTACCCAAGTTGTTATGAAAGCTATTGAAAGAAAACAGCAATTGCTCCAGCGGTGTTTTGATGAACTGGAGGAACGAGTTGATTCCCTGAAAAAGGTCATGGATGATGCGCAGCAGAGCGCTAATGATTACGGACAACCAAAAGACCGCTATGATTCATACCGTACGCAATTGCTTCGCAAACGGGATATGTTCGGGCAGCAATTGCAAAAATTGCTGGAGCAGAAGAAGATACTGGAGAAAGTAGATCCCGGAAAGTCGTGTGATACGGTTGAATTCGGGGCATTGGTCACCACCAATACCCAGGTATTGTATATTACGATCGGCCTCGGAAAGGTCGAATGCAACGGGAAGGAATACTTTGTGGTTTCGCCTGTTGTTCCCTTCTACAAAGCCATGGAAGGTAAAAAATCGGGAGAGGAATTTGAATTCCGTGGCAAGAAATTTATCATCAGGGAGATCCTGTAAGTTTTAGCGGTACACGTTTATCCCGGGCGACTGTGGCAGGAAATTGCTGAATGTAGGCGTCGGGATGCCGCTCATGCTCCAAATGACATTATCCTGGTCCATGGGACTGTTCGGGTAAACCCTTACACTCAGTTCCAATGTATTGAAAACCAAATTATCGTTCTTTATCCTGATGCCCAGCCCATAACCGGAATACACCTGGTTTTCAAGTACTGATCCTACCGGATCCCCGATCACACCAAATGAAGCGAAGCCAAAGAAAACAAACCGGAATCCCAGGAAAACCCAGGGGGTAAAAACAACCGGTTCGAAGAGAAAACTCAGCCGCTGCTGACCCTGGATCAACTGGCTTTCAAAGCCTTTTATCCCTGAAACATTTGTAAAGCGGAGGTGTTCATATGGCTGGCGGTCGATGCCACGTGTATACCAGATATCAGTAAAAAGCCGCACGTTATTGTGCCTGATCCGGAACAGCCTGGAGGCATACCTGAGTCTGCAATCGATCAATCCCTGTTCAATATCGTTATCATGGTAATAGCCCCCGATATTGACCTCTCCGAAGAGGTAGCCAAATTTATTGATATAATCGCTGGCAGAAATGCTAAACCCGGAGTACAGCCGGTCGTATTGTTCCCCTCTTTCGTAGCCCATGGTCATATTTATATAGAATCCATAGGGAATGTCTTCAGTACGACCGAACTCATAAAAGTAATTTGAGCGATAAAAATTGTTTTGTGAAAGGCTCAGGCTTCCCATATAAAGGGTGGTATTCCGGTAATTCCCGGCATTTGCATCAAGATAGGCGGGTCGTTTATTATACAACTGCCGCCTCACCCGGATGCCTGGGGTCAGGTAAACATTGTGCAGGCTGGGATGACTGGCCGGGAAGAGTTCAAATGAATGACCAATGTAAGCGTTTTGTATTTCAAGATCGATATCCTGCAATCCGGAGACAGAATCCTGGTTGATAAAATAATCGCTGTACACATATCTTTTGTACGACATGCCCATTCCGGTCTTGATAGTAGGAGGGAGGAAGCCCCTGCTAAAGGAAACAGAGTAAACGTTCTTATCATCCAGGATCTCATAGCCAAGGTCACCCCGGATGAAGGTCCCGTTGAGGTTTTGGATCGTATATCGGCCTTGTTCAAAGCGGGTTACCGGTGATCTGCTGGTCATCACCGATACTTCTNNTTCGGTGACCGAGTCCATAGAGGTTTTCGTTCCATACCTTCACGGAGTAATCGTTGGAAGACTTGATGATCGGATTGATCCCAAAAGAGAATTTGTCCTTGGTTACAAATACAAGGTCAACCGAATCGGAGGAATGATTCAGCGGAACAACGATAATGCGGGTATCATCAATAAAGGAAAGATTCCTGATCAGCACCTCATTATCGTTGATCACGATGGGATCCAGCAGCTCGCCACTGTTTACCAGCAGGTAATCCCGAAGGATATAAGGCCTTGTGGAAATATGGATGGAGTTTCCCAAACGCCCGAACCATGTATATGGCTTTCCGGCAGTATCGCTGATGCTGGGGCCGAAAGGTTCCAGCCGCGTAAAGCGGATGTTCCTGATCACTTTGCCTTCGTATTCTTCGTAAGGGTTTTTGGAGGCCGTTTTCTTACCGTTTTTATGGTGTCGGCTTCCTGGGTCCACAAAAGTCAGGCTATAGAGGGAACTGGTCAGCTTGTTTTTGGCAACCTTATCCTTGATGTTCGAATACGTATTGGATTCGTTCACCGGAGGATAGCGCGAAACCATATAATCCAGGTTCACGGGAATTTCAAGCAGTGAATCATTCTGTACAAAAATGGTTGTATCCGCAGCAATGAAAAACCTCCCACCTTTCACTTTCACTTTCATACTGCGCACAGCATCCTGTGAAAACAGCAGGGCAGGGAAGGCCAGCACCAGGCATAGCAATACCACCCTTACACGTATCGGTGTAATTTTAAGATCAGGGTTTCGCACTAAGCAAATGTATGAAATCAGAATACCAATCACAACTGCCCCGGCTGCATAGTATCATTCTTGTGAGTTTTAAAAGCCGTTTTTACCTTATATTTTTATAAAGATCTGCTAAATTACAAATGTAATAATAAAAATGTACACAAAGAGCCAAATAAACTGTATTACAAATCATTAGGTATATATTACAAATGTAATTACTCGCTTAGCTCTTTTGCAACAAATCTATATATTTATTAATAGGCACAAAACAGATCATAAAATTTAATTAAATAATAGATAATCAGGGTTATAAAGTTTTTACTTGAAGTATTTATTTAATTTATTGTATTATACGATCAATATTCAATATTTTTTCTATACTTCCTTATTATCAATGCTTTTGAAAAGTATTATTATATTGCCAGCATCGTTACAATTGTAAACAAATACATCGTTACACATGTAAAGTCAAATTATTGTACATTTGTAACAACAATGTCATTGATGTTACCACTGTAAATCATGCTGGATCGAATATCACAGATACTGAAAACCAAAAAACTGAGTGCATCCCAGTTTGCTGTTTCTATAGGAGTACAACCCTCAAGTGTGTCTCATGTATTATCCGGACGTAATAAACCCAGTCTGGATTTTATCAGTAAGATCCTGAGTACCTACCCGGATATTAATGCTGAATGGCTGATTATGGGAAAAGGAGAAGTAATTGATACCGAACCTAAGAAACCTGTCGATAGTCATACCCGGAAAACGGGCCAGACCAGCTTTGATCTCGACAATGAGGCTACCAGGGATAACAAAGGGAATTCAGGGAAGACAGAAACGAAGATTCCTGAAACACTAAATGAAAAACCCGCTGAAAAACCTGTTATCAGCGGGGATGATGGGGTTGAAAAGATCGTGCTTTTCTATAAGAATGGTACTTTCCGTGAGTATATCCCCGGAAAATCTTCCTAGAAACGTTCTGTGGCCGAAAAGAAGAAATTGCTTTCTATTTCAGCATTATCATCACTGTCGGAGCCATGAACGGCATTTTCTCCCAGTGAAGTCCCGTAAAGCTTACGAATAGTGCCTTCTGCCGCTTCAGCAGGGTTGGTAGCCCCGATAAAATTCCGCCATTCTTCCACAGCATTGTCTTTCTCAAGGATGGCTGCAACAATAGGTCCCGACGACATGAACTCAGTTAGATCGGCATAAAAGGGGCGATCTTTGTGCACGGCGTAAAATGCGCGTGCCTGCTCAAGGCTTAACTTTGTGTATTTCATTGCTTTAATGCTGAATCCGCCTTCAGCGATCTTTCCCATAATAGGACCGATATATCCCTTGCGTACCGCCGTGGGTTTGATCATGATCAGGGTTTTGTTTCCACTCATAAGTTCTACGTTATTTGTTAAATAATGTCAAAAATAATAATATATGAACTACGTTAACAATACGAAAGTATCTTTTGTTTATTTTCGTGCCGGAGATTCATATTATAAACGCTTTTCCCTTGGAAATCAATAATCTTTCAGAAATAAAATCCCTCCTAGATCGCTCCGAAAACATCGTGGTGAGTACGCATACCAACCCCGACGGGGATGCGATCGGATCTTCGCTGGCACTTTACCATTACCTCCGGGGGATTGGCAAGAAGGCTTTCATGATCGTTCCTAACGATTACCCTGAATTCATTTCCTGGCTACCGGGCAATGATGAAATCATCGTTTTCGGACGTAATTACAAGGCGGCCAAGGCTGCTTTTGATCGTGCTGAACTGGTTTTTTGCCTCGATTACAATGCCATACACCGCTCCGGAATGGTTCAGGACGTGCTCAGGGAATGCAAGGCTCCCCGGATCATGATCGATCATCATCCTAAGCCGGTAGAAGAGGACTTTGATCATCTTGTTTCCACAACGGATACCTCGTCCACCGCTGAGCTTCTGTATGAAGTCTTAATTGCTGTTGATGAGCAATTCAGTCCTGATACCAGTATTGCAACAGCCCTCTATGTCGGGATCATGACCGATACAGGCTCTTTCAGCTTTGCCTGCAACCGGCCACGGACCTTTGAAGTAACGGCCAGTTTGCTGGAATCCGGCATCGACGGGGAGTATATCCATCGTATGGTGTATGATACTTTTTCGGAAGACCGTCTCCGGCTTCTTGGCTATAGCCTGGCGGAAAAACTCGTCGTTAAGATGGAATATGCCACTGCATATATCTATCTCACTGCCAGGGATCTGCAAAGATTCAATTACAAGGTGGGCGATACGGAAGGACTGGTCAATTATGCCCTTTCAATAAAAGGAATTAACATGGCCGTATTGCTGACCCAGCGAAAGGATCGTATCCGCCTGTCATTCAGATCGAAAGGTGAATTTTCGGTGAATGAGATCGCAGCGAAGCATTTCCAGGGCGGAGGACACAGGAATGCGGCCGGAGGGGATTCATATGAAACCATGGAAAAGACCCTTGCCCGGCTGGAAGGATTGCTTCCGGAGTATAAGAGCAGACTCCTTGAACCAGGCAATGCATAATGATGAAAGGATTGTTTGATAAAATATTGATCATTAGTGTTGTGGCCCTGGTGTTACTTTCATGTTCAGGGCCGCAGGAACGAAAGGAAAAAGTTGATCCCGTTCAGTACCAGGAGCCCCTCATGGAAGCGAACAAGCATGCGGTAAAAACGGAAAACCAGCACATTGAGGATTTCCTGCGCAGGTATAAATGGGATATGGAGGAAAGCGGTTCAGGCCTCCGCTATATGATTTACAAGAAAGGGAAGGGGCAAAAAGCTGCAAAAGGGATGACTGCTACCGTAGCGTACTCGGTGAAACTGATCACAGGCGATGTGGTTTATTCATCGGAGGAACTGGGGCCGATGCAGTTTCAGATCGGTAAAGGCGATGTGATCAGCGGATTGGAAGAGGGGATTTTATTCTTGCGGCTTGGAGATGAAGCAAAATTTATTATACCTTCGCACCTCGCCTACGGCCTTGTTGGCGACGGGGATAGAATTCCCGGAAAAGCAACTTTGATCTACGACCTCAAGCTATTAAAATTAAATAATTAAACTACTTAAAATGAAGTATTTAAAGCACATGGCTGTCTTGATGATGGCTGTAATTACCCTGGCCTCCTGCGGAGACGGATACAAAACTTCCGATACCGGTCTGAGGTACAAATTCTATGTTGAGAACGATGGCGAAAAACCAGTTGTTGGTGACATCCTCACCCTCGACATGTTCTACGGGACAGAGGATACCATTCTCTTTGACAGTAAAAAGATCCCGAACGGCCTTATTTTCCCGCTTGATTCACCATTCTTCGAAGGTGATCTTTTTGAAGGGATTGCCATGATGAGCAAAGGCGACAGCGCATCCTTCATCATGAGTGCCGATTCATTTTTCCTGGTTATCGCGCGGGCACCATCGTTGCCTCCTTTTCTCGAACCCGGAAGCGACCTGAAATTTGAAGTGAAACTTAAAGATTTCCAGACCAAAGCGGAAAAAGAGCAGGCTGATGCAGAGGCATTGGAAGAAAGGCGGCAGGAAGCTGAAGCCGAACTGCAACAGTACATTGCCGATAATAATATCAGCACTGAGCCGAATGAATCAGGGCTGATCTACATCGAAGAGAAACGCGGCAGCGGACGTCATCCGAAAGCAGAAGAAATGGTCAAGGTGAACCTGACCGTCAGTCTTCTCGACGGCACAAAGATCTTTTCTACCGACGATCGGGGAGAGCCCTTTGAATACCAGTATGGTCAGAATTTTGATAATGCCGGATTGGAAGAGGGTGTTGGCCTGATGCGCAAAGGTGGTAAAGCCCGCCTCATTGTTCCGCATCAGATCGCCTACGGAGCTGAATCACGTGGCCAGCTTGTTCCTCCCTATTCAACCATCGTTTATGATGTTGAACTGGTGGATATGCGGTCAAAAGAGGCATACGACAAGGAAATGCAGGCTTTGAGAGCCCAGCAACAGGCCCAGGAAGACGTCAGAATGAACAATGAGAAAGCAGCCCGCGACAACTACCTCAGGGAGAATAATATCACGGTCGACCCGACTGCTTCAGGATTGTATTATATTGAGACCGAAAAAGGTACGGGCAAAAAAGCAGTTCCCGGAAGCACAGTGAATGTTCACTATACCGGCCGTTTGCTGGATGGTACCGTATTTGATTCCTCTGTTGAGCGCGGACAGCCCTTCAGTTTCAGGCTGGGTGTCGGGCAGGTGATCAAAGGATGGGACGAAGGTATTGCCCTGATGAATGAAGGGGGAAAAGCCACCCTGATCATTCCTTCTGATATTGCATACGGAAGCCGCGACAGCGGAAAGATTCCCGCCTATTCCACACTGGTGTTCGATGTTGAGCTGATCAGTGTAGAAGAACCTCAGTAGACTACGGATTATTGTAAAATACATAGCCCTTGCCTTTCACCAGGCAGGGGCTTTTTTTATCGTTTCACGATGAACCAGGGATTGAGCAGGTCGGGTTTATTGTAGGAAAGTCGTTCGCCGGTGAGGGAGCGGATCACGCTGGCTCCGGATGATTCAGCAATGGCTTGCCCGGCAGCAGTATCCCATTCCATGGTTGGGGCAAAACGCGGATAAATATCGGCCGTTCCGTCGGCTACCATGCATAACTTCAGCGAACTTCCCCTGGAAACATAGTCCAGTTCCCCGTGCCGGTGCTTCAGCTCTTCGATGTAGGCTTCCGTCTCCGGCGACATATGGGAGCGGCTGCAAACCACGGTAAATTGATCCGGTGCTTTCTCTGAAGGAAGGCGCAGGCTTTTGGCCATCAATTCATCCAGGCTCAGGGATCCCTTCAGGTTCTTCTGAAGGCCGGCAAGCCGATAGGCTCCCCTTCCTTCCAGGCCAAAATACAACTCATCGGCAACCGGAATATAGATCACTCCTGCATGCGGAAAGCCATTTTCGATCAGGGCGATATTCACCGTGAATTCGCCGTTGCGATTCACAAACTCTTTGGTCCCGTCGAGCGGATCTACCATCCAGAATTGTTTCCATTCCTTTCGTGTTTCGTAGGCGATGTCTTTTCCTTCTTCACTCAAGACAGGCAGACCCGTATCTTCCAGTGCATTGCTGATCACGGCATGGGCATTCATATCGGCACGCGTGAGCGGACTGTCATCGGATTTTTTTTCGACCTCAAAATCGGTATGATAAACTTCTAATATGGCTTTTCCGGCATCGTACGACGCCCGGATGGCTTTCATGATCATGATATCAATGCTCATATTATTCTTTGTTTTTCAATTGTTCACGCAGTTTTTCCATTTCCATCATTTCATCACGCAGGCGGGCTGCTTCTACGAAATCCAGGTCTTTGACCACTCTTTCGATCTCTTTCCTGGTTTTTATAATGGCTTTTTCCAGCTGGCCGGCATCCATATAGCTGATCACAGGATCGGCAGCCACTTCTTTTTTCTGGTTTTCGATATAAGCCTTATCCTCCCTGCCTTGTATATCGGCCACACTGGTTTGGCCCAGGATGGATTCGATCGATTTTTTGATCGTTCTGGGAGTGATGTTGTTCTCTTCGTTATATTTTAATTGCTTTTCACGCCGGCGGCTGGTCTCCTCCATGGTTTTTCGCATGGAATCCGTGATGGTGTCAGCATACATGATCACCTTGCTTTCCAGGTTCCTGGCTGCCCTTCCGGCAGTCTGCGTCAGCGAGCGTTCTGAGCGCAGAAAACCCTCCTTATCGGCATCCAGTATGGCCACCAGGGCCACTTCAGGAAGGTCAAGGCCTTCCCGGAGCAGGTTTACACCCACCAGCACATCGAATTCACCCAGCCGGAGGCCCCGCATGATCTCTACCCTGTCGAGGGTATCCACTTCCGAATGGATATAGCGGCATTTGATCCGCAGACCGGTCAGGTATTTGGTCAGTTCTTCGGCCATCCTCTTGGTGAGGGTAGTGACCAGCACACGGTCACCTTTTTCGATCACCTTGCTGGTCTCGTCGAGCAGATCGTCGATCTGGTTGCTGCTTGGCCTGACCTCGATCTCGGGATCCAGCAAGCCGGTAGGGCGTATCAACTGTTCCACAACGACCCCTTCCGAGCGTTGTAATTCATAATCGGCAGGGGTGGCGCTGACATAGATGGCCTGTCCGGTAACACGTTCAAACTCATCGAATTTAAGTGGACGGTTATCCATGGCCGAGGGCAGCCTGAATCCATACTCTACCAGGGTTTGTTTGCGGGAACGGTCGCCGCCATACATGGCCCTGATCTGGGGAATGGTCACATGGCTTTCGTCGATGACCAGTAGGAAATCATCCGGGAAATAATCGATCAGGCAGAAAGGCCGGCTGCCCGGTTCCCGACCGTCGAAATAGCGGGAATAGTTTTCAATTCCTGAGCAATAGCCCAGTTCACGCATCATTTCAATGTCATAGGAAACCCTGTCTTCCAATCGCTTGGCTTCCAGATGTTTTCCAACATCCTTGAAATAGGCTACCTGGCGGTTCATATCGTCCTGGATATCTACAATGGCTTCCTTCATTTTGTCCTGGGAAGTAACAAATACATTGGCCGGGTAGATCGAGGCGCTGTCGAGCCGGTTCATCCCCGCATTATTGACCGGGTCGAATGTTTCAATGCTTTCCACTTCTTCCCCGAAGAAAATGATCCTGAAGGCAAAATCGGCATAGGCAGGATAGATATCCACCGTATCTCCGCGAACGCGGAATTTTCCCCTGCTGAAATCACTCTCTGTCCGGCTGTATAAACTATTTACCAGTTGAAAAAGGAATTTATTCCGGCTGATCTTTTCACCAACCTGAACCCGGGTAACATTGCGGGTAAAATCATCGGGATTCCCGATACCGTAAATGCAGGATACAGAGGATACCACGATCACATCCCTCCGGCCCGAAAGCAGGCTGGATGAGGTGCTCAGCCTGAGTTTGTCGATCTCTTCATTGATCGAAAGGTCTTTTTCGATATAGGTATTGGTAACCGGGATATAAGCTTCCGGCTGGTAGTAATCATAATAGGATACAAAATACTCCACCGCGTTTTCCGGGAAAAACTGCTTGAACTCCCCGTAGAGCTGCGCGGCCAGGGTTTTGTTGTGGCTGAGCACGAGTGCCGGTCGGTTAAGTTCTTTCAGCACGTTGGCGATCGTAAAGGTCTTTCCCGATCCGGTAACCCCCAGCAGCACCTGGGCGGGATCACCGCGTTTAATTCCATCCACCAGTTCAGCAATAGCTTCCGGCTGATCACCGGTGGGTTTGAATTCTGAGGTCAGCTTGAGTTTCATAGGCTTTCTTTGCTGAGAAATACACTGATGGGGTAATGATCGGAATGATTAACGGAGTGGACCTTGAAATCATAAGCCCGGAATACCGGGGAGTACAGCATGAAATCAATGCGGATGGGAGGCAATTTCCCAGAAAAGGTATTCCCCAGCCCCAGGCCTGCTTCAATAAAGGCATCTTTCATATCCTTTGAAATCTGATGATAGGCATAGGATAGGGGAGTATCGTTGAAATCACCGCAAATAATGCAGGGGTAGGGGCATTTTTCCAGACTGTTGATCACGGTCCGGGTTTGTTTTGACCTGGTCTTAAATGCGTTGTGGAGCTTTCTGAGAATGCTCTTTGAGCCTTCACTGATGCTTCCTTTTTCTGTCTGGCCTGAACTGATATCTTCCACGAACTGATAATCTTCATGGCGCAGGCGGATCGACTCAAGGTGCAGGTTGTAAAGACGAAAAGTGTCTCCGTTTATGCTGAAGTCGGCATACACTCCAAATTGACTGGTTTCACCGGGCACCGAAAGGGGATTTACCGAAAAGGCCGGGATCTGGCTGAGGATCACCAGGGCATCCACGCGATGGGTTCTGTGGGGGTTATAATTGGCAAAGTAGGAATAGGAGTAATGCGTCCTTTGCCGGAGTTCTTCGAAAACCCCTTCGAAATCACTGCTTCTCGTTGAAAATTCCTGTAAACAGGAAAGCATTGCCTGGCTGGACCCGATGAAGCTGTAGATGGCGGTCCTCACATCTTCTTTCTCGATGCCGGAATTGCTGTGGGCCATGTTTTGAACATTATAACTGAGGATCTTCATCCCACCCTGTTCAGGAGCCTCCCTTCCGGGTAAAATTTGAATATGGGATATCAGGGGATTGTATCCCACAAGGATTATGACCAGGGATAAAAGAAGCTTTCTTCTGCCCCTGATCAGCCAGTACAATAGGAAGAGGATGTTCAGCAGCAGCAGGGCAGGATATGCCAGTCCGAGGAATGCAAATATGGTTGTGATCGAAGGATCGACATACAATGAAAGGTAAGATGCCAATAAGGTCAGTGCGAGAAGGATGTTTATCCCCCAGAGGATACGACCGATCAATCCCGGTTTGCCATCTTTTCGCCTGAGCTGCATAGGGTCTTCTTAACGGTGTGTCATTTTTAAATATGAAACGCCTTCTGCTGAAGATAATCTGAGCGTATAGATCCCTGCCTTCAGCTCCGCTGCATTCCATATTACCTGGTGCTTACCTTCTTCCATTACCCGGTTTACCGGGATATCAACAATTTGTCCGGCCATATTCAGTACTTCGGCTTTTACGGCAGATGTTCGGTGAAGATCAAAATGGATAGTAGTTTCAGCAGTGAAAGGATTCGGGTAGTTCTGGTAAAGCGTAAATGCCTTGTTCTGAGTAGGTTGCTCCTGTATCCCCACGGGGAGTTCAACCAATGCGGTATAGATCTCCTGATCATAGTTGCCTGCACGGTCGTCGGTCCAGACCGGAATTACTTTTCCATCATAGGTATCCACCCCGATGTAATCACCAAAACGCACATTGCTATTGGGCGTGCTTCCTGCAAATGATTCATTGCTGAGGCGCTGATTGGTCCAGGTATTTCCCTGGTCGTCCGACCAGGCCAGGTAGGCATTCATCTGGTTGGGCCCGTCGCGCTCATCATAATAAACCACTACGATCCTGCCGTTTTCGTCACATTGAATAGCCGGCCAGTACTGGTTGTTTGCTTCAACATCGTTCACCTGTATGGGCTGGGCCATCCAGGTGTCGCCATGGTCGGTCGAGCGCTGGAACCAGATATCGTCAGAGCCATTCCTTCCATCGGCCCAGACCACGTAAACATTGCCCCTCGAAGAATTCTGGGAGTAGTCCACACAAATAAATGGGAAACTGGTGTTTTGCTGGTAGGAGTAATTGCTGATGTAGGAATCGGTTCCAAAGCTGCTGCCCCCGTTGGTGGAGCGGTCGAATTTCAAACCGCTGTCCCACCAGACCACGTAAATACTACCGTTGGTCCCTGTGGCCAGGTTGGCTCCCTGTCCCCAGTAGCCATCGCCCACATTAACTGTTGAACTCCAGTTTGTTCCTCCAACATCGGATTTCCTGAACTTGATCTTGGGCACCGGGCCGAAGCTTCTCCACACGATCATGACATTGTCGTAGGTCGGATTGGTTTCTACGGGATCACAAAAGATCCATTCCTTGTCTTCGCCCTGGTTACCGCTTCCCGGTACGGCCGTGGCATGCAATTCCCAGCTAACTCCTTCATCTGTAGATTTATATATCAGCATCTCACGGTTATAATTGGTGACCGGCTGCCGCGATGTACTGCTGAGATAGAAATGCCCGGCGGCATCACTGGTGAGAACGGGATCGCTTTGCGAAAGATGATTGGGTAGCGGGTCGGGGAGGAGCTGGCTGTCCGACCAGGTAACTCCCCCATCGTGGCTGTATGAATAGCCTATTCTTCTCACGACGTTGGGTTCCAGCCACCCTTCCCGGAAATCCCGCCAGGCAGCCACTACAACATCAGGGTTTGCCCTGCTGATCCTGATGCTGGGCTCATTCTGGGGTGTGGATTGGCCTGAGATGTTCAGGTCGTCAAAAAGGGGACTGTCGTTGAACTGCTTCAGGGGGTATACGCCCTGGTGCTTCAGCTCGAACGCATGGAGCTCATTGTCTTGCGTATAGCCGGAGAGGCCGAATACCATCACGAGCAAACTAATTATTAAGAGGTGTTTCATCATCGCTTGTTTTTATTGCTGCTGTCGAACAGCAGTGCTTTTTCTTCCTTCGTCAGGCTGTCGTAACCCGAGCGGGAGATCTTTTCCAGTATTTTGTCAATTCGCTTCTGGTCTGCGGCCCGTTTACGGTTGTATTCCTCATCACTTACCGGCCGCTTGTAATTTCCGCTTTTTGAACCGGATCTTTTTCGTTTAAAACGTATCTTGTTCTTTCCCTTTTCGGGGAATATTTTGCTCATATCCCTGCCGCGGCGCAGGTAATATACGTAAAGAAATCCATAAATGGCACCCCCGATGTGCGCGATATGTCCCCCGGCATTACCATGCCTGATCATGAAGAAATCGAGGATGAATAAGACCAGGGCGAGGTAAAAGATCTTCACCCTGCCGATGAACAGCAGGTTTATGGTATAATTCGGTACATACATGGCTATGGCAGCCACAATTCCCATCACAGATGCACTGGCTCCCAGTGCCCTGGCTTCCGGAAGGGATTCCGCAAAGACCGGGAATACATTGAAAGACAGGATGTAGAGCAATCCTCCGGCCAGCCCTCCCAGCAGGTATGTGGCCAGCATTTGCCGCTGGTTCAGGTATTGGGCAAAGATCTTTCCGAACCAGTACAACCAGAGCATGTTAAAGAGGATATGCCAGAAATCGGTATGCAGGAACATATACGTGAACAGCGTCCACGGTCGTGTGATAAGCAGATCCATGCTGGCCGGAAGGGCAAAATAATCCAAAATCGCCAGGTCGATGATCTCAACCGGATATTTGAACAGCATCCCGAAAACGTAAGCCACCTGGATCAGAACCCAGATGCCCACATTTGCAATGATCAGCCGTGGTAAAACACTGCTGTCGCGGAAGAATTTTTTCAGGTCTTCCAGTGGATTCGGCCTTCGCTGCTGGTATGGATTTCCGTACATTTTTTAAACTCTAAATTCTAAACTCTACGTTCTAAATTCAAATCAGAACTCGGCACTCGGCACTCGGAACTCGGCATGAATGTCACCCCGAGCACTTCGACAAGCTCAGTATAAACTCCGCCGAGGGGCGGCATTCGGCACTCAATAAACTCCCTTCTTCTTCCAGTACCTGATCAGCACATACCCGAACAGCATCCCGCCCAGGTGGGCAAAATGGGCAATACCGTCACTGGTGCCGGCCACGCCGTAATACAGTTCAAGAACGCCGTAAATCATCACGAAGTATTTTGCTTTTATAGGGATGGCGAAGAATACATAGATGAGGGTATTGGGAAACAGCATCCCGAATGCCAGCAATATGCCGAACACGGCTCCCGATGCCCCGACCGTTGGGGTATTCACGGCCCGGTACAGGGCGACCATGTTATCGGCGGCCTGTTGTGTTTTTACCAGTGCATCGCTCCATAGATCGGGTGCGATATTATATACTGCATTTATCTGATCGGGGGTGAGGGCGGATTCGAAGGAATTGATCCTAAAATAGGCCACCAGCAACTGCACCAGACCGGCTCCGATGCCGGTCACCAGGTAAAAGGTCAAAAAGCGTTTTGCCCCCCAGACCTGTTCCAATACAATCCCGAACATCCACAGGGCGAACATATTGAACAGGAGGTGGTAAAAGCCGCCGTGCATGAACATATAGGTCACGAACTGCCATGATTCAAACCAATCTGAGCTGAAAAAATGCAATCCCAGCAGATGATAGAAATCGATCTTATCTTTAAAAAGCTCCGTGATCAGAAGCATCAGGGCATTGATGATGATCAGGTTCATCACGACCGGGGGCATTCCCCTGAATCCTCTTCTGCTGTATTGCTGGTATGCGTTCATGTTTTTCGCTTATTTGAAAAAGTTCTCAATCTCTTCAATCTTTAATGTACGAATGATCTTTTTCCCTGTCGGGGATGTGTCGGGCACCTTGCTGCTGAACAATTGGCTTATCAGGGCTTCCATTTCTTCCCTGCTCATGTTCCCGCCTGCCTTCATCGAAAGGTTTACAGCCATGGAACGGGCAAGGCCCGACCTCAGATCCTGGTCGAGATCAAGCAGGTTCTTTTTGTAATTATCCAGTATCTTGTCTAACAATTCCCTGATATTCTTGTTCATGGCCCCTGTGGGGATGCCACTGACCACAAAAGTGTTTTTGCCGATCTCATTGATATTAAATCCCAGCAGTTCGAGTTCAGGGTTCAATTCCCGGATGATCTCGGCATCGCTGTGCGGGAAATTGAGTTGTTGCGGGAACAACTCCTGCTGGCTGGAAGCATTGCCGCTTTGCAATTGCTCCATGAAGCGGTCGTACAATATCCTTTCATGAGCCCGCTTACGGTGGATCAGGACGATACCGGAACTGGTTGAACTGATGATATATTGCCCCGCAAAAAGGAAAATCCCGCCCCGCCCATCATTAGTCGCTATGAGGTTTTTAATGCTCTCTTCGTTTTCATGCTCATTTTCAGGAAGTTTTGATCCATCAAATAGTTTTTCCCAGTTTTCGCGATTATTCTTTTCCAGACGGGATTCAGGAGGCTTTGAATACCCGGAGGGAGATTTACTTTCGAAAGGGTTATAGTTCCCGGGCTCCTTGTTGAACGGGTTTTTGATCACCTGTCCTTTGGCGGGCGGACTGAAATCCAGGCTTTGCTCTACATCAAAATCGATGGCCGGGCCGATATTGAATTTCCCCAGGGATTGCCTCACTGCTGATTTGAGTATCGCATACAGGTGTTGCTGGTCCTGGAAATTGACCTCGGTCTTGGTGGGGTGGATGTTGATGTCGATCCTGTCGGGTTCGGTTTCAATGTATATGAAATACGATGGATAGGTATCGGCCGGAAGCAATTCCTGGAAAGCCTGGTCAACGGAATGATGCAGGTAAGGGTGCTTGATGAACCTGCCGTTCACGAAAAAGTATTGTTCACCCCGTGTTTTCCTGGCAAATTCCGGTTTGCCTATAAAACCTTTTATAACAGCTATGCTGGATTCCTGTTCTATCGGAACCAGGCGTTCGCGGTACGATTTCCCGAAGATACCCACAATGCGCTCTTTGAGTCCGCTGCTTTTCAGCTGGTAGATCATTTTGCTGTTGGCCTGCATACTGAAAGCAATATTCTCATGCACCATGGCCACCCGGAGGAATTCTTCCGTAATATGCCTGAGTTCTGCCGTGTTTGATTTCAGGAAATTCCGCCGCGCGGGAACATTGAAAAAGAGGTTTTTAACGGAAATGTTCGTTCCGTTAGCCGTTGTACATGGGGTTTGATCCACCAGTTTTGACCCTTCAATTTTCAGGTTGACCCCGAGCTCGTCTTCGTGCCTTTTGGTTTTCATTTCTACCTGAGCAATAGCCGCGATCGAAGCCAGGGCTTCACCCCGGAAGCCCAGGGTGCGGATTGCAAAGAGGTCGTTGGCTTCCTTGATCTTGGAGGTGGCATGGCGTTCAAAGCTCATGCGCGCATCTGTTGATGACATGCCGCAGCCGTTATCGATCACCTGGATCAGGGTCCGGCCGGCATCTTTTACAACAAGCTGTATATCATCGGCCCCGGAATCGATGGCATTCTCCAGCAGTTCCTTGACCGCTGAAGCGGGTCGTTGGATAACCTCGCCTGCCGCGATCTGGTTAGCAACAGCATCCGGTAAAAGTCGTATGATATCCGGCATTATTCTGTAAAAAACCTTACAAGATTATTGATAAAACCGGTGAAGAAAATAAAATATACGGCAAAAAATATGATCAGAGCGTAAATGAACATTTTCATCCAGGGGTTGGAACGGCCTACATTTTCGGCTCCATGCCGCCTTCTCCACCTTGTTTCCATTTCGGATCGCAGATCCGACCGTGCATCTTCTTCGCTTGTATTGTCCTTGCCGATACCATCAAGCTGGCGTTTCCGTTTCTCAAATTCTTCCGCTTCCGGATCCCAGTAACGGGGTCTGTACGAAAACTGCTTGGGCTTCGGCCGTTTGAAAAAGACGATCTTCATGCTGCAATACTTTTGTGATCGGGATACATTTTCTGGAATGTATCTATCTGCAAAAATACTTAATTTTATCCACAAATTCGAGCCTATGAGCAAGCAGGATCAAAATCACCTGAACAGGCTGATCGTGGTGGGCGACCGGGTGCTGATCAAGCCGAAAACACTGAGCAATAAGACCAAGAGCGGTTTATTCCTTCCTCCTGGCTATAAGGAAAAGGAAGATATCCAGTCGGGATACGTGATCCGTGTAGGGCCGGGATATCCTATCCCCATGCCGGGAGATGAGGATGATGAACCCTGGAAACGCTCTGAGGATCAGATCAAATATATTCCTTTGCAGGCGCGGGAAGGCGACCTGGCCATCTTTCTGCAGAAAGGGGCCATTGAGATCGTTTACGACAATGAAAAATACTTTATCGTTCCGCAGCAATCCATACTCTTGCTGGAAAGGGATGATGACCTATTTGAATAGAAAAGTGAAGCTGCGCTGCCCTGTTTAGGCTTTCGCCAGGGATGGGAAACGCCTGGTAGCCAGGTAAAATGCCCCAAAGAAGAGGGTGTTGTAGAACAATCCTCCCATAACTTCATTCAGGAAAAAGGAAATGCCGTAGGAGCCATCGTTGAAGAAAACGAGCCCTGCTGTGTAAGCTTGCATCAGCCCTGCGAAATNNATCCTGGGTGTACAGCGGAGAGGCGATCCATGAGGCAAAGTTGGTGATCAGGAAGAAAATGACCGAAGCGCTCAGGGAAGCTCCAAGCACCTTGCCGGCGCTGAGATTGCGGCCGATAAGAATTCCAATGCTCACCGTGATGGCGAAAGCGATGTAAACGGCGATCATACTGTCGTGAAGCCCGATGATCAGGTCACTGATGAACATGGCTGCCAGGGGAATTATGAAGGCAAGATACTTTCTACCCATAAAGGCGCCTCCGAAAAGGGCCATTGCGGCAATTGGCGTAAAATTTGGCCAGTGGGGGATAAGGCGCATTAAAGCTCCGGCAAGGATGATGCCGGTCAGTACAGCAAAACGGGTGTTCAGGATCTTCTGATTCATAATCATGTTTGTTTGTGGCCGCAAAAGTAAAAAAATCCGTTTTGAGAACTTTATTGCTCTGCGCTTTATTTCAGAACACGAAAATACTAAATTTGTTTATTCATAAATGTGCCATATCCATGAAAAAACAAATTATACTTTTGGGATTGCTGTCAGCAATTCTGTTAACCTCTTGTAATTCAATGAAAAATAAAGCAGATATACTAATACACAATACACGGGTATATTCCGTAGATAATGCATTCACGAAATATTCCTGCCTGGCTGTGGCCGATGGAAAGATCCTGGCTGTCGGGGGAGAGGAGATCCTCGATAAATATGATGCCTTAAAGGTGATCGACGGAAAGGGTATGTTCGTTTACCCGGGTTTTTATGATGCCCATTGCCATTTTCTCAGCTATGGACTTGGAAAAATGCAACGGGCCGATCTAACAGGGACCTTATCCATGGACGAGGTACTGGAGCGGGTGCAACAGCATGCCGAAACCAACCCCTCAGAATGGATCGAAGGGCGTGGATGGGATCAGAACGACTGGGAGAACAAAGCGTTTCCGGATCGCAGCGGACTGGATGAGATCTTTCCTGATCGTCCTGTTTTATTGATCCGGATCGATGGACATGCCGCCCTGGCCAACGGAGAAGCACTGAGGAGGGCAGGGATAACTGCCAATACCTCTGTTGTTGGCGGGGAAGTGATCCTGAAGAACGGTATACCCAGCGGTGTCCTGATCGACAATGCCATTGAACTGGTAAAGGAGGTCATTCCCGAAACGGATTCGGATATCAAGGCGGCGGCACTGTTTAAAGCCCAGGAGGATTGTTTCGCCGCCGGACTTACTTCGGTGATGGATGCCGGCCTGCATGTGGATGAAATACAACTGATCGACAGCCTGCAAAAGGCAGGTCGCCTCAAAATGAAGATCAATGCCATGCTATCCCCCATGGACAGTACCTATGCCGATTTTATGGCTGACGGGATTTATAAAACAGACCGCTTGCATGTTAATTCAGTCAAGTTATATGCCGACGGGGCCCTTGGATCGCGCGGAGCTTGCATGATCGATCCCTATACAGATGATCCGGGGAACCATGGCCTGATCATGTATCCAGAAGCCTATTACCGCGAAGTGATCGAAAATGCGCTCAAATTTAACTACCAGGTCAATACCCATGCCATCGGCGATTCCGGAAATCGTTTTGTCCTCGACCTCTATGGAGAATACCTGAAAGGGAAAAATGACCGGCGTTGGCGGATTGAACATTCCCAGATCATCCATGAGGACGACTTCCATAAGTTTGCCGACTTCAGCATTATCCCTTCCATACAGGCTACCCATGCTACTTCTGACATGTACTGGGCCGGCGACCGTATCGGTGAAAAGAGAATGAAGGGGGCTTATGCATATAAACGCCTTCTTGCGCTGAATGACTGGATCCCCAACGGAACGGATTTTCCCATTGAGCAGATCTATCCCCTGCATACCTTTTATGCCAGCGTGGCCCGGAAAGACCTGTCGGGATACCCGGAAGAAGGATTCCAGATGGAAAATGCCCTCAGCAGGGAGGAAAGCCTGAGGTCGATGACGATCTGGGCCGCAAAAAGCGCTTTTGAAGAAGCCCACAAGGGAAGCCTGGAACCCGGTAAGGATGCCGATATACTCATCCTGGATACCGATCTGATGGAAGATCCGATCGATGATGTCCCTGATGCGAGGGTGCTTTACACCATCAGTCATGGAGAGATCGTTTACCAGGGTCTGAAGGAATAACAAAACACTGTTTTTTACTGGTTTTCAAACTTTAAGATTTATTAAGAAATATCAGCAAAGACAGAACCGTTTTTATATAAACCCCCAAAACAAAGCGCCTTATGTTTAATGAGAAATCCCTGCTCCGTGGATGCCTGTCCATGGCTGTACCCGTGCTCTTTTTCTTCCTTTTTGCCTGTAATTCAGAGGATAAAAGTATCGGAGAACTGAATAGTCCCGAGGTTGGAAACTATGTTTCGGCCTATACGTCGGGAGTGATTTCTGCCCATGCGGAAGTGATCGTTCGCCTGGCGGAAAATCACCCGAAAGCGGGTAATTTCTATGAGCCTCTTAAGGAAAACCTGATCATCCTTGATCCGCCTGCCGAAGGTTCAACCTACTGGATCAATGATCATTCCATCGGTTTTAAGGCAAAAGAAAAACTGGAGCAGGGCCAGGAATATAAAGCGGTGCTGAAGCTTTCGGAATTGTTCGAGGTTTCGGGCAAGCTCAATGAATTCCATTTTGGCTTCCAGACCAGGGTGATGGATTTCCGTCCCAGTCTTGACGACTTACGGCCCTATCCCGGGCAGGGGAAATACTATTCCCTCACCGGCCTGCTCGATTTTTCCGACATTATCGAACAAAACAGGGTCGAAAAGATCCTGGAGGTGGATCACTTGGGGAATGAACTGCCTGTACACTGGCAGGCCCGAAGCGGAGGCAGGGCCTATGCTTTTACCATCGACAGCATACCCAGGATTCCTGAAGAAAGTGAGATTCACGTGAAATGGGACGGCTCCGGAGCAGGAATCGAAAATACGGGGAGTGAAACAGTGATCGTTCCCTCCCTGGATGATTTCGATCTGCTCGGTGTCAAAATACATCAATTGCCCTCCCAGCGACTGGTGCTGAGTTTTTCCGACCAGGTGAAAAACGGGCAGCTGCTCGACGGCTTGATCACCATCGACGGGGACAACGATCTCCGGTTTTCCATCGACGGAAACCAGGTCATTGTCTTTTCAGACGATATCCGGCAGGGCCCTGCAGAACTGCGGATAGCACCAGGTATAAAAAGTGTTAGCGAAGCAAGGCTCGACAAGGAGATCGTCCGCAAGCTCAACTTTTCCATGCTGAAACCACAGCTGAACCTGGTAAATGAAGGTGTGATCATCCCTTCTTCGGAAGGCCTGGTGCTGCCGTTTAAGGCTGTAGGCCTGAATGCCGTGGATATCAGGGTGGTTAAAATCTTTGAGAACAATATCATGCAATTCCTGCAGGTAAATAAAATGGACAATGATTACCAGTTGAAAAGAGTGGGACGTCCTGTGTTGAGGCATACGGTCGACCTGGCTTCCAGTGGCCTGGATATGAACACCTGGAATTTCTTCTCCCTGGATCTCAGCGAACTAATGGAACCGGATCCGGGTGCGATCTACAATATAGAGTTCACATTTTACAAAGGCTACTCAGCCTATGAATGCCCCGGACATGAAGATGATCCTGAAAGCAGAGCTTATTATTCCAATGATGAGGAGTCAAGATACTGGGACGATCCGAATTACTACTATTATGGATACTGGCCCGAGGATTACACCTGGCGTGAAAGGGACAATCCATGCCATAATTCCTATTATACCGGTTCACGATTTATCAGTACCAATATCCTGGCTTCGGATATCGGGCTGATCGCAAAGCAGGGTTCCGGCGGAGACCTCCTGGTGGCCGTTTCTGACCTGGTAAGCACGGATCCCTTTTCCGGGGCCTCCCTTCAGGTGTTCAATTACCAGATGCAGGAGATCGGTTCAGGAACAAGCGGAGCTTATGGCCTTGCCAGGATCAGGCTGGAAGGAACCCCTTTTGTATTGCTGGCTACCAAAGACCGCCAGAAGGGTTACCTCCGTATTGATGAAGGCAGTGCGCTGTCGGTCAGTAATTTCGATGTGAGCGGAAAAACCGTGCAGGACGGACTCAGGGGCTTCATTTACGGCGACCGTGGAGTGTGGAGGCCGGGCGATACCCTCTTCCTGAATTTTATGCTTGATGATCGTGAAAACCGCTTGCCGGATGATCATCCTATCCACTTTGAATTGCGTGATCCGCGAGGCCAGCTGGTCAGGAGAATGGTGAAAACCGGCAGTGGCCAGCGTATTTATAGTTTTCCCGTAGTGACCGATCCGGAAGCACCTACCGGGAGCTGGCAGGCTATGGTAAAGGTCGGAGGTGCAAGCTTTTACAAATCCCTCAGGATAGAAACCGTTAAACCCAACCGCTTGAAGATTGACCTGGATATGGGCGATGGCCCCCTGGAAGGAGGGATGGAAGCAAAGGGTAAACTGGCGGTGAAATGGCTCCACGGTGCTCCTGCACGAAACCTGAAAACACGGGTGGAAGTCAGTTTGCATACCAGCAGGCGCGGATTTGAAGAATTTCCGGGATATACTTTCTATGATCCTTCCAGAAGGTTTTATCCGGATGAAGAGGTCATTTTCGATCAGAAAGTGGATGAAAAGGGAAAAGCCGAAATTTCATACACCCCCGATATTATTTCCTATGCCCCCGGCATGCTGAGGGCATCCTTCAGCGTAAGGGCTTTTGAGGAAGGCGGTGATTTCAGTTCCGACTTCTTCAGCATGGATTATGCTCCCTTCCGCCGCTTTGTCGGTCTGAAGCTCCCTGAAGGGGACCGCAGGGGGACCCTGGTTACCGACAGCATGCATAGCGTTCAGATCGTCACCGTAAATGCCCAGGGCGATCCGGTACCGGTAAAAAATCTGAAAGCTGCCGTTTACAAAGTTTCCTGGAGATGGTGGTGGAATGCGAGCGACAATGATATGGCTACGTATTTTGGCTCCGAGTATGCAGAACCGGTGGCTGAAGCGACGATCAGCAGTGGTACCAATGGCAAAGCTTCATTCAATTTCAATATAGAGTATCCTGAATGGGGAAGGTATTTTGTCCGTGTGTGGGATGAAAAAGGTGGAGCCGCCTGTGGCAAAACATTTTATGTCGATTGGCCCGGATGGGTTGGACAGGGCAAGCGGGAATTCCCGGGTGCTGCCTCGCTGCTGACCTTCAGCTCCGATAAACAAAAATACAGGGTAGGGGAAAAAGCGACCCTGAGTTTTCCCTCATCCGGTATCGGGAGGGCCCTGGTCAGCATAGAATCAGGTTCTGATATCATCGATGCGGAGTGGGTTAGCACAGGGGAGGAACGCTCTGAGTTTACCTTCGATATCACCCCGGAAATGGCTCCGAATGTCTATGCCAGCATTAGCCTGGTGCAGCCCCATAACCAGACAAAGAACGATGCTCCCATACGGCTTTACGGCAGCATCCCGATCATGGTCGAGGATCCGGATTCCAGGATCACCCCGGTGCTCGAAATGGAGGATGAACTGGAACCGGAAGGGAAGGTTAATATTAAGGTATATGAGAAGAACGGGATGCCGATGACCTACACCATTGCCATGGTGGATGAAGGTTTGCTCGACCTTACACGCTTCCGTACCCCTGATCCCTGGAAACATTTCTTTGCCAGGGAAGCACTGGGCGTGAAGACCTGGGACCTGTATTCCTATGTGATGGGGGCCTATGGCGGGAAACTCGAAAAAGTATTTGGCATTGGCGGTGGTGGTGAAATGCTTGAGAAGGAAGAGATCAAACCGAACCGTTTTAAACCTGTGGTGAAGTTCCTCGGGCCCTTCAGCCTCGGGAAAGGAGAGGATGCGGAACATTCATTTGTCATGCCAAATTATGTTGGCTCTGTCAGAACAATGCTCGTTGCCGCCGGCTACATGGCCTATGGTTCTGCAGAAAAGACCTGTCCGGTGAAGAAACCCCTGATGATCCTGGCAACAATGCCACGTGTCGTGGGGCCGGATGAACGCATTTCACTCCCGGTAACCGTATTTGCTATGGAAGAAGGGATCAGGGATGTGAAGATCAGCGTCGAAACAAATGAAATGTTCTCAATGGATAAGTCTGCCAAAACACTTCATTATGAAGAGGTCGGCGACAAGGTCGCTTATTTCGATCTCAGTACTGTTCGGGATATTGGATTTGGAAAACTGAAAGTCATTGCCGAGAGCGGTGAACACACCGCCACTTGCGAGGTGGAGATCGCCGTACGCAACCCGAATCCTCCCGTGAAACAGGTATTTCATAAAAAACTGGCTCCCGGAGAAACATTCAGCCAGGAATATGGACTACCGGGCATGGCCGGAACGAATTCAGCCAGCCTCGAGGTATCTTCTGTGTTGCCTATCGACCTGGGCCGCCGGCTGAACTACCTGGTCAACTACCCGCATGGCTGCTTGGAACAGACCATTTCCGGCGCTTTCCCGCAGTTGTACCTTACCGGGCTTGTTGAAACTTCCGAATCCATGGATCGCAGGATCACTGCCCATGTCAGGTCAGCCCTGAATAAACTTATCCGCTTTCAGCAATCCTCCGGAAGCATGTCGTTGTGGCCGGGAGGACACGGTAACGACTGGGTAACTTCCTATGCCGGGCATTTTATGCTGGAGGCTGAAAAACAGGGCTATGCACTGCCGGTAGGACTAAAATCCAAATGGTTGTCGTACCAGCAGGAAAGGGTGCGGAACTGGATCTCGGATGATGCCGGTTACAGCGCATACGGTGCAAACCAGGCTTATCGCCTGTACACGCTCGCCCTGGCAGGTTATCCCGATCTCAGGGCCATGAACCGTCTCAGGGAAGACCACCTGCTCTGCAATTCGGGAAAATGGATGCTGGTATCTGCTTACCTGCTTGCCGGTCAGCCGGAAGCTGCGGAACAAATTGCAGGTCGCAGTGATCAGAGCCTGACCAAATATTCTCCTTTTGACTTCACCTATGGTTCCGCCAGCAGGGATAAAGCCCTGATATTGCAAAGCCTGCTGCGCCTTGGGGATGATGAACAGGCATTTGTGCTTGCACAGGAGATCTCACAAACCCTGAACAACAGGTACTGGCTAAGCACCCAAAGCACGGCATTCTGCCTGATGGCAATGTCGGAATATTATGGGAAAAATCCACCGGCCACTCCGGGAATGATCTTCAAATATTCCACAGGAAGAGAAGAGGATGAGGTGAATACCCATCATAATATCAGCCGACAGGCATTGGAAGTCGGAGATGATATGAGCCTGCTGGTAAATGTTGAAAATGAGGATGATAAAGACTTATTTGTCAGTATTTCCCTGGAGGGGACTCCCTTGACCGACAGCCTGGAAGATATTGACCACAACCTGAAAATGAGTGTCAGCTACCGGGATATGCAAGGCAATGTGATCGATCCGTCGAGCATCGAACAGGGAACGGATTTCATTGCCACAGTGAGGCTTAGCACTACACCCATGTTCGCCAGGTACCGCGACCTCGCCCTGACACAAGTATTCCCGTCGGGCTGGGAGATCATCAATAAGCGCATAAATGATGCTCCGGATGTGCTGACGGAAAGTCCTTATGAATACCGGGATATTCGCGATGACAGGGTGATCACCTACTTTGGGTTATACCGTCCTGATGTGGTGGTATACCGTATCCTGCTGAACGCGGCCTATGCCGGACGCTATTACATGCCAGGGCCGCAATGTGAGGCCATGTACAGGGATGATGTGTATGCACGGCGTTCAGGGAGATGGGTTGAAGTCGTCAAAGCTGAATAAATATGGGAACCGGCCGGTACATAAGACTGATCAAACGATTCTGGTGGATCTGGCCGGTATTGATCCCCCTGCTGTTCTTCTTTCTGCTCCGACCACCGGGCTTCGATGATCCCTGTTCCACAGTGGTGGAAGACCGGAACGGCAGGCTGCTGGGAGCTTTGATCGCCGACGACGGGCAATGGCGTTTCCCACCGCCCGACAGTATCCCGCAGAGGCTGAAAACCTGCATCATCCTCTTCGAGGATAAAAACTTCTATCATCACCCCGGGGTGGATGCCGGGGCATTGCTCAGGGCTGTGTATTTAAATCTCAGGGAAGGGCACATTGTAAGCGGAGGCAGCACCCTGAGTATGCAGGTGATCAGGCTGATGCGCAAGGGCAAAGAGCGGACTTATGGTGAAAAGCTGGTAGAAGTTTTGCTGGCCCTGCGCCTGGAAAGTATGCATTCCAAGGATGAGATCCTTTCCATGTACCTGTCCAATGCCCCATTCGGGGGTAATGTCGTTGGGCTGGATGCAGCATCCTGGCGGTATTTCGGATGCCATCCCTCTGAGCTGACCTGGGCCGATGCAGCCACACTGGCGGTACTGCCCAATGCACCTTCACTGATCCATCCCGGCAGGAACAGAGAACAATTGGAGGAAAAACGGAACAAATTGCTCGACAGGTTATTGCAAAATGGGGTGATGGATACCCTTACATGGTCGCTTTCCTGCCAGGAACCTTTGCCGAAACAGCCCCGCCCTTTGCCGCAGAATGCCCCTCATTTGCTTGCGGCATTGCAGGCCGGTCATAAGGGCGAACGCCTTCAGACCAGTCTCGACAGCCGCTTGCAGATACAGGCTCAGGCATTGCTTGACAAGCATGTTAAAAAGTTGAAAGAAAATGAAATACATAATTCAGCTGCACTGATACTTGAAGTTGAGACAGGGGAGGTGCTGGCCTATGTTGGCAATACAAGCCTGGGTGGAGGAGAGCACGGGGAAATGGTGGATGTGATCACGGCCCCCCGGAGTAGCGGGAGTGTATTGAAGCCACTTTTATATGCTGCCATGCTGGAGGATGGATTGATATTGCCCGGCATGCTGGTACCGGATATTCCCACACGAATGACCGGTTTTTCACCTAAAAATTTCAGTGGGACCTACGATGGGGCTGTTCCTGCTTCCGAAGCCCTTTCACGGTCTCTGAATGTTCCGGCGGTGAACATGCTCCGGGAGTATTGCGTGAATCGTTTTCATATGTTTTTGCAGGACATGGGCATGACAACACTGACCCGGTCACCGGGAACCTACGGTCTTTCGCTTATTCTCGGCGGGGCCGAAACCTGTTTGTGGGACCTGGCAGGAGTGTATGGGGGGATGTCGCGGACACTCAATCATTTCTACGGATACAGTGGACGCTATGATCCGACAGACATCCGGCCCCCGGAAATAACTTGTTTCGAGCATAAAGGAGCTGAACTCCAGGAGGATCGAAGGATAAGTGCCTCTTCCATCTGGCTGACATATAAGGCAATGGAAGAGGTCGGCAGGCCTGAGGCACTAGCCAACTGGGATAAATTCTCCTCGGGAAGAAGGATTGCCTGGAAGACCGGAACAAGCTTTGGTTTCAGGGATGCCTGGGCGGTGGGCACGGACCCGGGATATGTGGTGGCGGTATGGGCGGGCAATGCCGATGGCGAAGGCAGGCCTGGACTAACAGGTTTGAATGCTGCTGCGCCTCTCATGTTTGAATTATTCGACCTCTTGCCGCCTTCCGACTGGTTCGACCAGCCCTTCGATGAAATGACAAAGGTGGCTGTTTGCCGTCACAGCGGATACCGGGCAGGCCCGAATTGTGAATTTACCGACAGCATCTGGGTTCCCATACGGGGATTAAATGCTCCATCCTGCCCGTTTCATACCATTGTGCATCTTACGCCTGATGAGCAATACCAGGTAAGTGACCGCTGCATGGATGTTAATGACATGATACACAAAAAGTGGTTTGTGCTTCCCCCGGCCATGGAATGGTATTACAAAAGCAGCCATGCCACTTATCGTGAACTACCGCCATTTCTGCCATTATGCGATGGAAGCGATGAACGGAGAAGCCTCAGTTTTATTTATCCCGACTGGGGTTCCAGGATATACGTTCCGGTAGAATTGGATGGTACCATCGGGGAGGCTGTGCTGGAACTTGCCCATCGCAGCCCGGAAACAACAGTTTTCTGGCATCTTGATGACCACTATATCGGAAAAACCACCTATCATCACCAGATGGGAATCCATCCCGAACGGGGAGAACACCTGGTAACGGTGGTGGATGAACATGGCGAAAGCGCTGTGGTCAGGTTTTATGTGGTCAGTGAGCGGTAGATGGCTGGATAACGGATGCCGGATGCCGGATACCGGATATTTCAAATATCAGATATCCAATATTAATCATCCTCAACTAGTTTATTGATACGTGGTTGCAGGAACCATATCCCGATGGGGTAGAACCAGATAAGCACAATTTCCAGCACCACGTCGGCAAAGGGGACCGGTCGTTTTTCTTCCGCTGTTTTGATCACCCTGCCCACGAAATACATGCAGTAGAAACTGCAAAAGATCACAAACAGGTGAATGGGAATGAGCGGGAAGATCAGGAGGGGAGAGAAATGCTCAACCCGGAAGATGACAAGAAAGAAAATGACCCAGAAAAAAAAGTAAACGATCGGGATAAAGAAGCTGAAGATAAAAAAGGTTTTATCCGGCCTTAATTCCTGCGGAATTTTTTCCATGAGCGTAATTCCTGCCGACCAGGTCCAGGCATATTGTACAAAGGCTGCGAAAAAACCAATGATGAAAAATCCCGGCAGGAACCTGAAAATGAACCAGGGCTCCGGATTTCGCACACCGATGACTTCACTCAGCATGTATGCCATTAACATTAAATAGGCAAAAAAGGGCAGGGCAAAGTTGAAGGTAAAGATTTGCCAGTGCGTAGCGCGAAGGAAAATTTTCATGATGCTTGTTTTTGGTCTGATAAATATACGAAATGAAAAGCCGAATTAAAGTATTAATTTACAAACGGATAACGATAAGCAACCATCAGTGATACTCAATCTGTATTGCGAGTCCTATTACAGGGAAATATTACATGATCAGCTTCTCGTATTACCTTCTGTAAAGATCAGGCAGATTCCATCAAAAGAATGGCAATAGCATCGGCGGCGATGATCACCAGGAATCCAAGTTCATTGCGAAGCTTGGCGCGGGTGATCAGTCCTGCAAGTCCCATAAGCAGAACGAATGCCGGGGCCAGCAGGGTATTGCCATGCCAGTGGTTTATCGCCCATAGCCAGTAAAGGAATATCCCTGCCGACATCAAGCAGATCACCAGCCGGGCGATCAGGGCCCGGTTCCAGTCGGCCAGCCCGTAAAAAAATGCCATGGCTACAAAACCCAGGTAGATGTATAGACCGGTAATAAACAGATCCAGGGGGGTGAGGAGGGCGACAGCCACGCCCAGGGCCATACCGATGTTGATGACCATGGGGAGTATTTTTTTGATCTGAAATGTCCAAAAAACCGCAAATACAGCGGAAAGAGCGAGGATAATAATAGCTAAAGTTCCCATTTTACATGATTTCGTGTCTACGGTAAAGGTACGACATTTTTAAGTGAAAATAAACCCCTGTTTTTTTAAGGCCCTAATCCTGGTCATCCAGTAAACCCGGCCTTCTTTCCCGGGTGCGTTCCAGGGCTTTCTCCAGTTTCCATTTTTCTATATTGGCCTGGTGGCCGGAAAGCAGTATATCCGGAACTTTCAGCCCCCTGAATTCCCTGGGTCGGGTATATACGGGGGGTGACAATAAATTATCCTGGAAGGAATCGGAGAGGGCAGAAGTTTCGTCGCCCAGTACTCCGGGAATCAATCTGAAGAGGCTGTCGACCAGCACGGCAGCGCCCAGTTCACCTCCGCTGAGAACATAGTCGCCAATGGAGATCTCCCGGCTGATGAACAATTCCCGCACGCGTTCGTCTACCCCTTTATAGTGACCGCACAGGAGCAGTAGATTCTTTTTCATGGAAAGCTCATTGGCTATTCCCTGTTCCAGTAATTCCCCGTCGGGGGTCAGAAAAATTACTTCATCATATTCCCGCTCCTGCTGGAGTTTTTCAACACAACGGGCAATGGGTTCTATGCTCATCACCATTCCGGCCCCGCCGCCAAAAGCATAATCGTCAACACTGCGGTGCTTATCGGTGGTATACTCACGAAGATCGTGCAAATGAATCTCCGCCAAGCCCTTGTCAATAGCTCTTTTTATGATAGAATGCCCGAAAGGTCCATTAAACATTTCCGGGAAAATCGTTATAATATCGATCCTCATACGTCAATTAAAAGATGTAAATTTAGGAAATAAAAAAAGGACTGTGCAAAAAGCAGACGGGAAAAGCACAGTCCTTAACCAAATCTTATAACTTAATCAAAAAGCTGTGGTAAAAATACTATTGTTTGGTGAGCTGATGCAAGTATTTGACCTCACAAGAACTCTACAATCGGCCATGAACAATACATATTAGCAAATTGTTATGTATATGTTGTTAGTATTGAACGTGTTATAAAGCATTAAAAAACAAGCATAATTTGTACTTTTACACCCCCGTACATGGCTTTAATGGTAAAATACTACTTTAGAATCTTAAAAATACGAAAATGAAATATACCAGCTTATTACTTATTGCACTTTTTACTTTGGTCCTCCCGCTCAGTGCCCAGATTGCACCGGATAAATATTATATCCAGTTCACCGACAAAGATAATTCTCCCTATAGCCTTCAGGATCCCGGGGAATATCTTTCGCAACGTGCCATCGACAGGCGGGCGGCATTCAATATCCCGATCGACATGAAGGATATTCCTGTCAACCCGCAGTACCTGCAGGGGGTGAAGAATGCCGGAGCCAGCATCCTGAACCCCACCAAATGGTTAAACGGGGTTACCATTGAAACTTCCAACCCTTCAGTGATCACTGCCATTGAAGCCTTACCCTATGTTGCCGGAGTGACCAAATCACCGGTCAAAAACGGGGATATGCAGATTGAAAAGCAATTCTTCATGAATGAATCGTATGGCATTGCACCTTCCTCACTTGCGCAATACAAGCAATCTCTGTTCTTCGATTACGGGCCTTCCTACAATCAGATCAGTATGCTTCGCGGTGATGAGATCCATGAAATGGGCTATCGCGGCGAAGGAGTCGTGATCGGAGTGCTGGATTCAGGTTTCGACAATGCGGATGAGATCTCCGTTTTCGATACACTCTGGGACAATAACCAGATCCTGGGCACACGCGACTTTGTCAGTGGTGGCCCGGTGACATTCGATAAGCATTACCATGGAACCATGGTTTTATCGACCATGGGGGGAAATTCGCCCGGGAACCTGATCGGCACTGCCCCGGAAGCTTCCTATTACCTGATTCGAACGGAAGATGCCGGATCGGAATACCTGATCGAGGAATACAACTGGGTTTCCGGTGCTGAATATGCCGACAGCGTGGGAGCCGATGTATTAAATACTTCGCTGGGTTACAGTGATTTCGACGATCCTTCCATGAATCACACCTACGAAGATATGGATGGGAACACCACACCGATGACCATAGGGGCGGATATCGCTGCCAGCCGGGGCATGGTGGTGGTGAACAGTGCAGGGAATTCGGGTTCTTCTGCCTGGTATTATATTACGGCGCCTGCCGATGGCGACAGTGTTCTTGCGGTTGGAGCAGTGAATGCTCAGGGATTTCCTGCTGGCTTCAGCGGGCATGGCCCCAGCTATGATGGCAGGGTTAAACCTAATGTAAGTGCCCAGGGCGAAGGAGCCTATTTTGCGAATACCGACGGCAACTTTATTTATGGGAACGGAACATCCTTTTCCTCACCCATTACTGCCGGTATGATGGCATGCCTGCTTCAGGCCAATCCCGATATGAATAATATGGAACTGATCAATGCCGTACAGGCCAGTTCTTCGATCTACAGCGCTCCTGATGATGAAATGGGATATGGTATCCCGGATTTCATGGCCGCCAACAATATTCTGACCGTGATCGACGGAGAACCGGAAATGGCTATAAGCGCACTTGAAGTTTTCCCGAATCCATTCTCAACTTCCTTTAGCTTGCGGTTTAACGCAATGGACAACACTGGAGCTTTTCTGAGCATTGTGGATATGACCGGAAGGAAGGTCTTTGAAAGGGAACTTTCGGTTCAAAAAGGGATGAATGTCCTCTATATCAGCGAAATGAATAATGCCCCGGCGGGGATTTATTTTATCCATATCGAAAACGGGGCTTCCGTACAGACCATCAAGCTGATCAGGAAGTGATCAGAGGTTCAGGTCGTGAACGATATCATCGATCTTTTGTTTGAGCTCTCCGCGGACGGCATCATATTCTGATGCTGATGCCAGCGTGCCTTTCACACCGAAGTAGAATTTGATCTTGGGCTCTGTGCCTGAAGGCCGCATGCTGATCTTGCTGCCATCTTCCAGGAAGAACTGCAATACGTTCGACCTGGGAAGATCAATGCTGTTTTCCGTTCCATCGGCAAGGTTCCTGGCAATGGAAGTATTGTAGTCTTTGATCATCACCACCTTGCTATGGTTGATGGTTTCGGGAGGATTGTTCCTGAAACGGTCCATGATAGCGGCGATTTCTTCAGCCCCCGACATGCCTTTCTTTACCACGGCGATCAGGCTCTCATAATAAAACCCGAATTCCTGGTAGATATCGAGCAGTATGTCGAAAATTGTTTTGCCCTGCGATGCTGCCCAGGCAGCAGTTTCGGCGATAATGGCGCAGGAACTCACGGCATCTTTGTCGCGCACAAAATCCCCGATCATATAGCCGTAGCTTTCTTCGCCTCCGGCAATAAAAGTTTTCTTGCCTTCATTTTTTCGGATGATATCCGCGATCCATTTAAAACCAGTAAGCACATCATAGGTTTCAATGCCATACTTTTCAGCGAGGTCGATCAGCAGTTCTGAGGTGACAATAGTTTTTACCATGAACTCTTTTCCGCTGATCTTGCCGTTTTCCTGCCACTTCCTGAAGATGTAATACAGCAGGACGGAGGCGGTCTGGTTACCGTTCATCAGCACGAATTTCCCGTGGTGGTCCTTTACGGCTATCCCAACGCGGTCGGCATCGGGATCGGTGGCCATCACCAGTGAGGCGCCTTCCTTTTCCGCTTTGTTAATAGCCATTTCGAGGGCAGATGCCTCTTCCGGGTTTGGCGATTTTACCGTTGGGAAGTTCCCGTCGGGGATGGCCTGTTCATCTACCATACTAATATTGGTGAAACCGAAATTCTCCAGGCAGCGGGGCACCATGGTGGCACCCGTACCATGCAGGGGAGTGTAAACGATCGGGATGTCGTGATGCTTTTTGATCAGCTCGGGGCTCAGCGAAAGCTGTTTGAGCAGATCAAGATAAAGCTGATCGGTTTCTTCGCCAATGATCTGGATCAATTCTTCGTTGCCGTGAAATTTCACCTCATCAAAGGAGGTGATCTTCCTGACCTCGCCGATCACGTTTTTATCATGGGGTGGAATAAGTTGCGCCCCGTCGTTCCAGTAGGCTTTGTAGCCGTTGTATTCCTTCGGATTGTGAGAAGCCGTTACAACAACCCCGCTCTGGCATTGATAATGCCTTATGGCGAAAGATAATTCAGGAGTGGGGCGTAGTCCGTCGAAAAGATATACGTGGATATTGTTTGCTGCGAAGACTTCCGCGGTGATGCGGGCAAATTCCGGGCTGTTGTTCCTGGAATCGTGGGCTACAGCTACTTTTATGGTTTCATCATCACCATAGATCTTCCTGAGGTAATTGGCGAGTCCCTGTGTGGCCATGCCCACAGTATATTTATTCATGCGGTTGGTGCCTGTACCCATGATCCCGCGAAGTCCGCCGGTCCCGAATTCCAGGTCCCTGTAAAACGACTCCGTCAGTTCCTGGGGGTCATTGTCGATCATGCTGCGGATCTGTGCCTTGCTGGCATCATCGATATTGCCGTTCAGCCAGGCCTGGGCCTTTTCCATTACAATTTGATTGAGGTCGCTCATAACTTATTGTTTTTCCAATTTTTTGATGCATTTCTCCAGGGATTCCCGCCATTCAGGGATCCGGAGATTATAGTCTTTTTTGATCTTGCTTTTATCCAGCAGGCTGAAGGCCGGGCGTTCTGCTATTGACAATCCATACTCCCGTGTAGTGACCGGAACAACAGTGCAATTCAATCCCGAAAGTTCGATCACTGCCTTGGCAAATGCAGCCCAGTGGGTGAGGCCTTCATTGGAGTAATTGTAGATCCGTGTACCCTTAAACTCTGGGATGGAGGGCAATATGCTGAGGATAGCGTCTGCCAGGTCATCTGCGTAGGTGGGGGTGCCTTGCTGGTCGTTCACCACGCGGAGTTCGTCTTTTTCCCGGGCAAGCTTCCGAATAGTCTTAACAAAATTATGCCCGTATTCCGAGTACAGCCAGGCGGTTCGGATGATCATTCCTTTGGGATTGGAGGTCATCATGGCCTGCTCCCCGATGTATTTCGAGTGTGCATACTTCGATTGGGGGTGGGGTTCATCCAGTTCCGTGTAAGCACTTCCCTTTTTGCCGTCGAAGATGTAATCGGTAGATATGTGTACCAGCCCGAATCCATGCTTCCTGGCCAATCCTGCAAGTCCCTGGACCGCATTTCCGTTAATGCGCATGGCTGCAAGGGGTTCTTCCTCGGCTTTGTCGACCGCATTGTAGGAAGCACAATTGATAAGCACATCGGTTTGAAGGGTCAGGGCCATTTTTTCCACGGCCTGGAAATTGCTGATATCAAGTTCGTCGATATCAGTAAAGGTAAACTCATGCTCCGGATGCTGTGGAACCATGGATCTCAGTGCATGGCCGAGTTGTCCGTTTGCTCCGCTAACCAATACTTTCACTTATTTTCCTCCTCAACAATGCGTTTAAAATAATCGATGGTTCTGGCCAGTCCTTCGCGTACCGGTGTGCCGGGTTCCCACTTCAGTTTTTCCCTGGCCAGGCTGATGTCGGGCTGCCGTTGCATGGGGTCATCCTCGGGCAGTTCTTTATACTGGATACCAGAATCGGAGCTGCAGAGTTCCCGGATGAGGGAGGCCAGTTCGAGCATGTCCATTTCCACCGGATTCCCGAGGTTAACTGGACCTGTGAAATCATCACCGGTTTCCATGAGCCTGATGAGCCCTTCGATGAGGTCATCAACATAACAAAAGCTGCGGCTCTGTTTCCCGCTGCCAAATACCGTGATATCTTCACCGCGCAAGGCCTGCATGATAAAATTGGAGACCACACGCCCATCCTGCGGATCCATCCTCGGACCATAAGTGTTGAAGATCCTGGCGATCTTGATCCGCACATTGTTCTGGATCTTATAGTTCACAAAAAGGGACTCGGCGCAACGCTTGCCCTCATCATAACAGGCCCTCGATCCGATGGGGTTAACATGGCCCCAGTAGTCTTCCGTTTGCGGATGCACCTGGGGATCGCCATACACCTCGCTGGTGGAAGCCTGGAGGATCTTTGCCCGCATCCTCTTGGCCAGCCCGAGCATATTTATGCTCCCCATCACACTGGTTTTGATGGTCTTAATGGGATTGTACTGGTAGTGGATAGGCGAGGCCGGACAGGCCAGGTTATAGATCTCGTCCACTTCAATATAGAAGGGCATGGTAATATCGTGGCGGATGATCTCAAAATAGGGGCGATCGACAAGATGAAGAATATTCTCTTTGCTGCCGGTGAAATAATTATCGAGGCAGATCACTTCGTGGCCGTCATTGAGCAGCCGTTCACAAAGGTGGGATCCGAGGAATCCTGCACCTCCCGTTACCAGGATCTTTTTTTTCTTCATCTTCTTGGTTTCAGTTCTACTTACCTATGGCAAAGTATTCAAAACCTGCGTTGTTCAGTTCTTCCCGGTCGTATATATTCCTGCCGTCGAACAGCACAGGTGTTTTCATTTTCTCTTTCATCAAACGCAGGTCGGGCACCCTGAATTCCTTCCACTCCGTGACCAGCAGGAGGGCATCAGCATTTTCCAGTGCATCGTACTGGTTCTCAGTCATCGCAATATCATTGCCCAGGATGCGCCGGGCTTCATCCATTGCAACAGGGTCGTAGGCTACCACTTCACAGCCTGCATCCAGGAAACGTTTGATCAGCACCCTGGAGGGGGCTTCGCGCATATCATCGGTCTGGGGTTTGAACGATAAGCCCCACAGGGCGATCTTCCTTCCTTCCAGGTCATTCCTGAAATAGTCCCTGACCTTATTGTACAGCACTTCTTTCTGCAAGTCGTTGACTTCTTCAACGGATTCCAGCAGATTCATGCGAAAACCATTGTCCCGGGCCGTTTTGATCAGGGCTTTCACATCTTTAGGAAAGCAGCTGCCACCATATCCGATACCGGGGTAAATAAACTTATTCCCGATGCGGGGATCGCTGCCGATCCCTTTCCTGACCATTTCAACATCGGCCCCCATGATCTCGCAGAGATTGGCCACTTCATTCATGAAACTGATGCGGGTGGCAAGCATGGCATTGGCGGCATATTTGGTCATTTCTGCAGAAGGAATGTCCATGAAGATCAAAGGATGTCCATTGAGGGTGAAGGGCTTGTACAGTTTATTCATCAGTTTCTCGGCCCTTTCCGATTCTATACCGATCACGATGCGGTCGGGCTTGAGAAAATCCTGTATGGCAGCTCCTTCCTTGAGGAATTCAGGATTGCTGGCTACATCGAATGTAAGCTTGCTTCCGCGTTTATCCAGCTCTTCCTGTATGGCATTCCTGACTTTTTCTGCAGTCCCGACAGGAACGGTACTCTTGGTGACCATCAGGATGTAGTCGTTCATGTTCCGTCCGACTTCCCTGGCCACATCAAGTACATATTGCAGGTCGGCGCTACCATCTTCATCGGGTGGGGTACCCACTGCACTGAAGATAACCTCGCATCCTTCAAGGGTCGAAGCCAGATCGGTAGTGAAATGCAGGCGTCCCTTTTGGGCATTGCGCTTTACCATGGGTTCCAGGCCGGGTTCATATATCGGGATGATGCCATTTTTAAGGCTGTCGATCTTCTTTTTATCCACATCCACACAGTGGACATTAATGCCCACTTCAGCGAAACAGGCTCCCGTAACGAGCCCGACATATCCTGATCCTACAATTGTAATTTTCATTCCTTAAGTTCTTTTTGTTGCTTTTTGATCCGGTTCATAATAGGGGGGGTAAAGATACTATATAGTACCGAGCCTGTCGAGTTTATAACCAAAAAATTGCATTCGGAATATATTTGAATTTTGTTCTTTGGAATTTGAATTTTATCCGTGTTTTGTTCTTTGGAATTTGAATTTTATCAATAGGGTATTTTCAGCCCGCTTTTATCCCATTCGCGGAAGACTTCCTGAGCCTGAGGGCGAAGGATATTAATGAAGGGGATCTTGCGTTGCCCGGCCGGGAGTTCGATCTCATGATATATGAAGTCATCGTCGAAGCCTGATTCTGCAGCATCGAGGCGGGTTCCGGCATAATATACCCTGTCGGGACGGGCCCAGTATATCGCTCCAAGGCACATGGGGCAGGGCTCACAGCTTGAATAAATCTCACAGCCATCGAGCTGGTAACTGCCCAAGAAACTGCAGGCTTTCCTGATCGCCATCACTTCTGCATGTGCGGTGGGGTCATTGGTGTGGGTGACCTCATTCATCGCTTCTGCAATGATCTTTCCATCGCGTACCACCACTGCCCCAAAAGGGCCCCCGTTGCCGTTTTTAACGTTTTTCCTGGCCAGTTCAATGGCCCTTTCCATAAATTCAGTCTTGTATCGGTCCATATTATATCAGGTACTTATTCCAGTTTCCTTTGTAGCTGGGGTGGGCGATTGCCTGCTCCAGCCTTTCCATAAACTCCTCGCGGGGAATATTTATTGCACCAAGGCTTCGCATATGTGCGGTGTCCTGCTGCGCATCGATCATTTCGAAGTCCCAGGCCTTGATGATCCTGATCAGCTGGTAAAGTGCAAATTTTGATGCATCCCGCATTTCATGATACATCGATTCACCAAAGAAAGCCCTGCCGATGGATACTCCGTACAGTCCACCTACAAGTTTCCCCTCGTAGCGGGTTTCCACCGAATGGGCATAACCTGCTTTATGCAATTCAATATAGGCTGTGATCATATCCCGCGTGATCCAGGTGTCGTCTTGTCCACGGCGTGGAATGCTGGCACATTTTTCGATCACTGTTTCAAAATCCCGGTCAAGCGTCCAGGTATATTTTCCGCTATGGATCAGTTGCTTCAGGCTGTGTGAGACTTTGAACTTATTGGTAAACAGCACCATGCGGGGATCCGGCGACCACCACATCAGGGGGGCGTTTTTGTGTGGCCAGGGGAATATGCCGTTGGCATAGGCCAGGATCAGCCGCTCGGTCGACAGGTCCCCGCCAACGGCAAGGATACCTTCTTCCTCGGCCAGTGAAGGGTCGGGAAAGACCAGGTCCATATTGAGCTGAAAAATGGGCATGCCTTATATTTGGTCGAGACAATGGATAATGGTTTGGGCCGTTTCTTCCACCTGTTCCGGGCTGATCGTCAGGGGAGGGGCGATGCGGAAGGCCGCGGGGCGGAACAGGAAACGGTCAGTGATGAGTCCATTCTTCATGAATAATTGCACCAGCCGGTCTGCACTGTTTTCATCCTTGAGTTCAACACCCATCATCAGGCCCCTGTAACGGATCTCCCGGATGGCCGGGTGTCCGGATAAACGTTCGTGGAAATGTATGCCGTTTTTTACGGCTGCATCAATAAGATCTTCTTCCAGGATCACCTCCAGGTTGGCCTTTGCAGCGGCACAGCATACCGGGTGGCCTCCAAAGGTAGTAATGTGGCCCAGTGCCGGCTTGAAGGTCAGCGAATCCATGATCTCCCTGGAACTGATAAAAGCACCTGCCGGCATGCCGCCTCCCATGCCTTTGGCCAGGCAAAGAATATCGGGAGTAATCCCCTCATGTTCAAAACTGAAGAGTTTCCCGGTCCTTCCGAAGCCCATCTGAATATCATCAACGATCAGCAGGGTACCGGTCTCGGAGCATCGTTGCCGGAGTGCGGGCAAGAAACCCTTATCCGGCAGGATGATCCCGGCCTCGGCCTGTATGCATTCCACTACCACACAGGAGGTGTTTTTGCTGATCTGCTCAAGCTGGTCCTTTTGGTTATATTCCAGGAAGCGGATATCCGGAAGAAGCGGCCTGAAGGCCTGTTTAAGCCGTTCATTCCCCAGTATGCTCAGGGCCCCCGCAGTTCCGCCGTGGTAGGCATTCTTAAATGCAATGATTTCCGGCCGCCCGGTATATCGCTTCGCCAGTTTCAGGGCACCTTCAATGGCCTCGCTACCGGAATTCACGAAATAAACCGCTTCCAGGGGATCCGGCAATTGTTTCGCAAGCAATTCGGCCAGTTGAACCTGGGGCGATTGAATATACTCCCCATACACCATCAGGTGCATGTATTTATCCAGTTGATCGTGGATCGCTTTAAGGACTTTCGGGTGCCTGTGCCCTGTATTGCTCACGGCCACCCCACTGACCAGGTCGGTAAAGCGCTTGCCATCCGTATCATAAAAATAGATCCCTTCGGCTTTTTCCACTTCAATGGCCATGGGGGTTTTGGATGGAAGTCCCATGTGCTGGAAGTAAAGATCTCTTAATCCGGGCATAGTTCGTTTGCTTGTTACAAATGTAGGGATTTGATCTACAATTGCGACTGGCAGATGCATAAATTGCCAGAGGAAAGGGATATTCTGGCTGCTGGTCACTGGTTACTGGCTGCTAGCTACTGGCTGCTAGCTACTGGCTGCTGGCTACTGGTTACTGGATTCTGGCTTCTGGCTTCTGACTTCTGAATTCTTATTCCTCTGTTCCTCTGTTCCTTATTTTTACCCTCCCCCCAACCCCCTCCCTGCGAGCAAGGAGGGGGAGTTCTCTTTTAATGCAGGCGAATGGAATATTTTTAAATATTACTTCTAAACTCTACGTTCACATTCATTATTCCTTGTTCCTTGTTCC
>NPID01000360.1_pt1 | contig 47533 bp, 31 predicted proteins | sample 8637491 | NCBI WGS metagenome assembly NPID01 (sample SAMN07420843, study PRJNA396082) | bioreactor metagenome | isolation source: sample BA6 brine-fed electro-methanogenic bioreactor BA | place: Japan: Kochi | collected 2016-06-14 | reverse complement strand
TTCTTAACCGGACAATGCTGATGAAAAGTAGACTGTCCCCTTTTTGTTGAAAATGACAAAGCTGGCTGCGCGTGCTAGGCTTTTCCTATCACCCCTGAGCCACCGGAGAGCCCGCATCCGTGAAATTCATGTGGAAATACAGCCCCAGCCGTGACAACCTGATCCTGTTGTTGCTCATTGCTATTGTGATCGGGCTGCTGACCGGCATCCTTGCCGTGGGATTTCGTTATCTGCTGCTTCTGACCACGGGGTTGTTCTGGCCTGATCCGCAGGCCATGCTGGAAGTTAACCAGCAGTATCCTTGGTATCTTGTGATTGCGATGCCGATTCTCGGCGGGCTGTTGATCGGCCCCCTGGTTTGCCGGTTTTCGCCTGAGTCCCGTGGCGCCGGGGTGCCTGAAGTAATTGAGGCGGTTGTGAACCGGGGCGGCGCGATTCGTCATACAACCGCGCTGTTCAAAACCCTTTTTACGGCGCTGTCCATTGGATGCGGTGCGTCTGTCGGCAGGGAAGGCCCGGTGGTGCATATCGGCTCTTCCGTGGGCTCTTCGCTTGCGCAGTGGATCAAACTGCCGGTGGAATGGAAGCGCGTGTTTCTCGCCTGCGGCGCGGCCGCCGGGATCGCGGCCACATTCAACGCGCCGATGGCGGGGATGCTATTCGCCGCCGAAATCATCCTGGTTGATTTCCAGGTCCGCTACCTGAGCCACATTGCCATTTCAGCTGTTACGGCGACGGTAATTTCCCATCATTTTCTCGGCAGCCTGCCGACCTTTCAGATCCCCTCATACGAACTGGTCAGCTATGCAGAACTCCCCCTGTATGCACTCCTCGGTCTTCTGGCCGGTTTGCTGTCGGTTCTTTTTATCCGCTCTGTCTCTGCCGCCGAGGATCTTTTCACCCGCGCCGGAGTGCCGTTCCAGTTCAGGCCGGCTATCTCTGGCCTGATGCTGGGCGTCATGGCGCTTGGGTGGCCCCATATTCTCGGCGTCGGCTATGAAACCATCAATCAGGCCCTGACCGCGCAGATGGGAATCGCTCTCATGGCGGTGGTGCTGCTGCTCAAACTTCTCGCCACGGCGGGTTCGGTGGGGGCGGGCTTCTCGGGCGGCATTTTTGCGCCGTCCCTGGTGCTGGGTTCGCTGCTCGGTGGCGTATTCGGTGCGTCGGCCGGATTGATTTTCCCGGGGGAAATGGGCACTGCGGCGGCCTACAGCCTGATCGGCATGGGCGCGGTGGTCGCCGGAACCACTTTGGCGCCGATCACCGCGATTTTCACCATTTTTGAACTGACCTACAATTTTGAAATCATCCTGCCGCTGATGACTTGCTGCATCATCAGCCTGGTGACGGTGCAGAAACTCTACGGTTATTCCATCTATGAAACCAAGCTGCTTCGCAAGGGGGTGCGGATGGTGCGAGGGCGTGATGTCAACCTGCTGCGTACCATGAAGGTCGGTGATTATATGGAGACGGATTTCGAAACGGTTCGTCAGGACATGCTGCTGGGAGAGATTCTGGAAAAATCCGAAGAAAGCCACTACCCTCATTTCCCGGTGGTCGATTTCGAAGGGCGCCTGGTGGGGATTCTGTCCATGAGTGACTTGCGAAGTTTCCTGGCGCAGCTCGGCGATCTGAGCAACCTTGTCGTCGCTTCGGAGATCATGACCCAGCGGGTGATTATCGTGCGGCCGGAAGATCACTTCGAGACGGCCTTTGAGATCTTCGAGGGCAAGCAGATCTCAACCCTGCCGGTGATCGACCGCAACGGCAATCTTGTCGGTATCCTCAAAAAAAGCGACTTGCTGCTGGCCTATAATCAGACCATCCTGAAGATCAATGTGCTGGACAAAATCGGCGGGAAAAAATAGGCGCTGATAAGTTTGTCAACAAGTAAACAACGTCCCCGAGGTACGAGGTAGGGTGCGAGGTATTCGCGTTCCGCGTCCCTTCAATAAAACACTTTCACATAGACAAACCCGGCTGTCATCAGGACGAAAAAGATCATCCCCGCCCAGCTCAGGATTTTCAGTATGGGACCCGGGCGCTCCTTCTCGGGAACGTTTTCGCCGTTCATGATCTTGTAATTGATATAGGCGAGGATGGGCGAGGTGATAAACGAGATGACGGCGGCGAAGGCGAGCAGCTGAATCAGGTTTTTGACATAGAGCAGCACCAGGGCGCAGGCCCCGGCCACGGAAACAACTATCCAGATGCGGTGGATCAGTTGAAATCTGTGCAGGGAGAAGCCGCCGATCAGGGCGCAGCAGGCCGCAAGCGAGCGGGGATAGCCGTCGACGCAGGTCATGGTGGTGCTGAACATGGTCACGAAAGCGGCGGTGAGGATCAGCGGTTTTGACCATTCACCGATATGCCCTGAATAGAGGCTGACCAGTTGCTGGGAGAAGACGATGCCGCTGTCGGAAAAAGACTCGCCCGTCCCGAACATGACCAGTTTGCCAAGGGCCAGGAACATCACTGCCAGGACCACCGCCATGATGTAGCCGAGATAGAAGTCGATGGAGGTTTCGCGCGGGGTGGCAAAATGTCCCGTCTGCCGCTCGCGGCTGAACATCCAGAGGGAGGACCAGGCCGAAAGGTCGACGGGTGCCGGCATCCAGCCCAGCAGGATAATCAGAAACGCGAACGATCCCCAGGTCCAGGGGCTCGGCGGGACAAAGTCCGCAGGTGCTGGCGATCCTTGGAAAAAAGCCAGCGCGACGGCGACAAAGGTGGTCAGGGCCAGCAGGATGACCACGACTTTCGCGACCGAATCGAGCAGGCGGTAGTGCCCGAGGAGAATCAGCGCCATGCAGACCAGCAGGATAATCACCGTCAGGCCGGCGATGCCGATACCTTCGATCCCGTAGCCGGCAAACAGCGCGCCGCTGAGCATGGCGACGCCGGCGATATTGATGATGCCGGTGAGGATGTTGACCAGCAGAAAGATGTAAAGGTAGACAACCCCCTGGCGCTGGTAGCCGGCCAGCAGGCTCTCGCCGGTGGCGGCGGCGTAGCGCTGGCCGTAGAGGAAGAAAGGGAATTTCAGGAGATTCGCCAGCAGGATCAGCCCGATGAGGCTCCAGCCGAACTCGGCGCCCGCCCGGGTCGACCACACCAGGTGCGAGCCGCCCACCGCCGCGCAGGCGACGAGGATCCCCGGGCCGATGGCTTTCCACAAATCGGCGCGGGAGGTTTGACGAGAGGAGCGCGGCAACGACGGACTGCTTGAATTTGATTCGTCACTTTTCACTTTATGTCTCCGGGGTCAGTCTGGTCAGTTCAACGACCGGAGTTTACTCCTGTGGAGGATTTTCTTCAATTGAGGATGTGAGCCGCTCTTTGAGGCGCATGATGCGGCGGTAGGATTCGTCGATGCGCGCTTCGTCGAGTTTGCCGTTGTGCACCAGGTCGCGAATAATCGCCGTGGCTTTGGCAACAATCTGTTCGTCATACTCCAGGTTGTTGCCGAAAACGAGGATATCGACGCCTGCCTCGATGGCCCTGCGGATCGTTGTCTGAAGGCCGTAATGATCGGCAATCGCCCCCATCTGCATGTCGTCGGAGACGACCACCCCGTCAAACCCCAGCTCTTTGCGCAGGATGCCGCCAATGATGCGTTGGGAGAGGGTGGCGGGATACGCCTCGTCGAGGCGGGCGTTGAAGACATGAGCTGTCATCACGGCATCGGCCTGCCCCGCGGCAATAATACGGGTGTAAGGTTCGAGTTCAGCCGCGGTCCAGGTGCTTGTCACATCGGTGAAACCCAGGTGCGAATCGGCGCGTGAGCTGCCATGCCCCGGGAAATGTTTGAGGGTGGTCAGTACACCCCGTTGGTGATGTGCCTTGATGAATGCCGCCGCGTGCTGCGTGACCTGCTGAGGATCGGATGAAAAGCAGCGGTCGAGTTGAGCAATGACCGGGTTGTCCGGATTGGCGCAGAGATCGACCACCGGTGCCATGTTCAGGCCGATGCCCATGCTGGAGAGAGTCTCTGCCAACCGGCGGCTGTGGTGTGCCGTTTCCGAAAGATCGCCTTTCTGACCTAGTTCCCAGTGAGAGAGAGTCGGCGGGAAGCCGTAGCGTTCTTTCAGGCGCGCGATGCGGCCTCCCTCCTGGTCGACGGCGATCAGCAGGGGAGTCTCTGATGCAGACTGCAAAGAAGAAATGAGTGCCTTGACCTGATGTGGTGATTCGATGTTGCGCACCGCCTGTTTCCGGACGACATCATAATCAAAAAGGATCACGCCCCCCAGGTTGTGCCGGCGGATATCGCGCATGATAAAATGATCCGGGTCGACCGTCATGCCTCGAAAGCCCACCATCAGCATCTGGCCGATACGGGCCTCCAGGGAAAGATTCTTGTCGTCAGCAACCGGTCCGGAAGCGGCGGCGAAGCTGCCGAGCAGAAAGAGATGGCACAGCAGGAAGAGGGGCAGGATGCGCCAGTGAGGCCGATTGTTGTTTCCGATGCAATTCATATGATGCCGGTCACTTTTCATAGGCCGTGCTGGAGAGGTCAAGCTTCTCAGTGCTGTTATCGAGATGCAGATTTGGAACGGCCGGGGCGGTTTCAGCGATCAGGCGACCGCGTCGGATGACGTGGAGCCGCTGCGGCCGCAGGCGAATGGCGTCGATGGGGCTGCGGGCCTGCAGGATCACCAGGTCGGCGTGGCAGCCGGGCTCCAGTCCATACCCCTCCAGGCCCAATACCCGCGCGCCGCGGGTGGTGACCATGGCATAGCTTTCGCGCATCTGTTCGAGGGCGGTCATCTGGGTGGCGTGCAGCCCCATGTGCGCCGCATCGAGCATGTCATGGGAGCCGAGGCTGTACCAGGGGTCCATGACGCAGTCGTGTCCGTAGGCCACATTGACGCCGGCCGCCAGCAATTCCGGCACCCGGGTCAGGCCGCGCCGTTTGGGGTAGGTATCCTGCCGGCCCTGTAGAGTCATGTTGATGAGCGGGTTGGCCACCGCGTGCATTCCCGCCTCGGCCATCAGGGGCAGCAGTTTGGTGACGTAGTAATTGTCCATGGAGTGCATGGAGGTGAGATGCGAGCCGGTGACCCGCTGATGCAGGCCGAGCCGCTGCGTTTCACAGGCCAGCGTTTCCACGTGCCGAGAATGAGGGTCATCGGATTCATCGCAGTGCATATCGACTTGCAGACCGCGCTGTGCTGCGATTTCACAGAGCTGGCAAATGCTTTCGGCCCCTTCGGCCATGGTGCGTTCGAAATGAGGGATGCCGCCGACCACATCCACACCCAGATCAAGGGCGCGAAGCAGGTTGGCTTTGGCTTGCGGCGCACGCAGATAACCGTCCTGGGGAAAAGCCACCAGCTGCAGGTCGAGATAGGGCGCCATCTCGCGCCGCACCTCCAACAGCGCCTGCACGGCCAGCAGGCGGTCGTCGCAGATATCGACGTGAGTGCGGATATGCAGGGTGCCGCGGGCGATGGCCTGGCGGCAGGCGCGCAGGGCGCGGGCGCGGATGGTTTCCAGGGTCAGCTCGGGCTTGAGTTCGCTCCACAGGGCGATCCCCTCCAGAAGCGTTCCGCTGAGGTTGAGTCGGGGATTGCCGAGGCTCAGCGCTGCGTCCATATGGAAATGGCTGTCGACGAAAGGAGGCGAAACCAGGTGCCCGGCGGCATCGATGATGCGGCGGGCCTTGGGGTTTAAGGCGGGGCCGATTTCCTTGATGCGATCTTCCTGGATTGCGATATCGATTCCGCTTTGCCCGTCGGGCAGTGCGGCATTGCGGATCAGCAGATCGATCATGGTCAGTCTCCGGGCGGCTTGTATTTAGAAAAATTAAGTGACGCTAAACTTTATTTCGAAAAGTACCATCAGGTTCTGTACAAGTCAAACATGTGATCAGAGGTTTTTAAATGCACGCCGGGTTGATATGATGGACAATAGGGGATCTGGGAGCTTATGCACAGTCAATTGAAGAAAAATCTGGCGAGAGCGGCACTTGCTGCCTTTCTCTTCCTGACAACCGGCTGCATGCCCGCCCTGGAAAAGGTGGAGCTTGCCGACCTGCAGCGGATGCCGCAAACCCCGCTCGACTACGTTGACCAGGCTAACGCGGATCAACCTCTTGTTGCCCCCGAAAAACAGCAACAGCAGGCAACTCTGTTTCTGCAGCGCTTTTTCGCCCCCTGGCATGCCGATGGGCCTTTTGAGGAAACCCGCAGCCCCTTCTGGGCGGTGGAGTGGATTCGCGAAAATGAAGTCTTCGGCGAGAATCTGCGACCGGTGAGGGAACGGCGGATCAGTGAGCTGATCGAGCAGGCCGCAGCCTCCGACTATCCGAGCCTCAGCCGTCGCGCCCTGACCGTGCGCCGCTGCGATCTGCGCGCCCTGCCCACTGAACGCCCTCTGTTCAATGATCCGCGCACGCCCGGCCAGGGCTTTCCCTTCGATTATCTGCAGCATGGGGCGCTGCAAGCCAACACGCCGATCCTTATAACTCATCTGAGCGAGGATGGGACCTGGGTGTTCGTTGAGACGCCGCTGCTTTATGGCTGGATGCCGGTGACCGACCTCGCCTGGGTGGATGAAGAGTTTGTCGACACTTTTGCAACCGGCCGCTATCTTGCGTTGACCCGGGAGAATATTGCCCTTTTCGACACCGAAGGCATTTACCGTTTCAGCGCCGGCATAGGGACTGTTCTGCCTCTGATCGAGACAGGGGGCATGGAATATGAGGCATATATCGCCGTTGCCGACACAGATCGCCAGGCGTTGCTGAGAAAAGCCCCGATCCCAAGTGAGGCAGGGGACGTTTTCCCCCTGCCGTTGACGCCCCGACGTATCGCCACCCTGGCCGGCGCCATGATGGGCCAGCCCTACGGGTGGGGGGATCTCTATGGCAACCGGGACTGCTCGGGAACGGTCAGGGATCTGTTTGCTCCTTTCGGTCTGTGGCTGCCGCGTAATTCTTCACAGCAGGCCCAGGTCGGCGAGGTCATTGCACTGGGGGATTTTGCGCCTAGCCAACGGGAGGAGTGCCTGCTGCAGGAGGGCATCCCCTTCGTGACGCTGGTGCGGCTGCCCGGTCACATCATGCTCTACCTTGGCGAGTACGAGGGGCGGGCGGCGCTGCTGCACACTCTCTGGGGGGTGCGTACGAGGACACTGACCAACCGTGAAGGGCGCTGGCTGGTGGGTAAAACCGTCATCACCGGCCTGGAGCCCGGCATAGAGCGGGATGTTTTTTTTCTCGGGATCAACCCACTGCTTGAACGTGTTGAAAGTATGAATATTCTGATCTCCCGGGATCAGCAGGAGAATGATGATGCGGAACAGGATTGAAAGCGATCCCTGGCCGCCCCTTCCGGGTGGGAACAGGAGGGTCGCATGCTGTTGATCGGTGTCGACACCGGCGGAACATTTACTGATTTTATCTGGCAGGACGGCGCCCGGCGGGGAGAATACAAGTTGCTTTCGACTCCCGACAACCCTGCCGAGGCGGTGTTGGAGGGGATTCGTCACATTGCCGCCGAGGCGGATTTCAGCCTGGTGCACGGCTCCACCGTCGCGACCAACGCCATTCTGGAGAAGCGCGGCGCCCGCACTGCGCTGATCACCAACCGCAGGTTCGAGGATGTGATCGAGATCGCTCGCCAGAACCGCGGCAGACTTTATGATTTCTTCCACCGCAACAATCCGCCGCTTGTCCCACGCGAACTGCGCTTTGGGCTCCCGGGGCGGGTGAACCATGCGGGAGAGATCATCGAGGAGCTGGAAAACGGCGAGATTGAAGCCCTGCTTGCTCCTTTACGAGACGCCCAGGTGGAGTCGATTGCGGTCTGCCTGCTTTTTTCCTTCAACAACTCTCAGCACGAGCGCCAGGTTCGTGAAGGACTGAAAAGTCTGGGCATCCCCATTTCCCTGTCCCACGAAACTCTGGCGGAATTCCGCGAGTACGAACGCACCTCCACCACGGTCGTCAACGCCTATGTCTCACCGAAGATGACACGTTACCTGAGATATCTTGGCCAGCACGTCGGAGATCGGCCCTTTCGAATCATGCAGTCCAACGGCGGCAGCATTTCGGCTGAGACCGCTATGCGTGAATCGGTGCGCACCATCCTGTCAGGCCCGGCCGGTGGTGTGGTCGGCGCCTATGAAGTGGGGCAGGCCGCCGGTTTCAACCGATTAATCACCTTCGACATGGGCGGCACCTCGACGGATGTCGCCCTGATCGACGGCAAACCGCCTCTGACCATGGAATCGCACATCGCCGACTATCCGGTGAAAGTTCCCATGATCGATATCCATACTGTCGGCGCCGGCGGAGGATCGATTGCGCGCCTGGACGCCGGCGGCTCCCTCAAGGTCGGGCCGGAGAGCGCCGGAGCCGATCCCGGCCCCATCTGCTACGGCAAGGGGAGCGAGATTACCGTCACTGACGCCAACCTGCTGCTCGGGCGGCTGATCCCCGAACATTTTCTGGGTGGTCACATGGCGCTCGATTCTAAATCTCTCGAGCATCATTTCACCGAGTTGGCTTCGCAGTTGGAAATGAACAGCGAGGAACTGGCAGAGGGAATTCTGAGCGTCGCCAACACCACCATGGAGCGGGCCATCAAGGTGATCTCGGTGGAGCGCGGTTTCGACCCGCGCGAATTCACGCTTTTTTCCTTTGGTGGCGCCGGCGGTCTGCATGCTGCTTATCTGGCGCGCGATCTCAACATGCCGCAGGTATTCATCCCCTGCAACCCCGGTATCCTCTCCGCGGCCGGCATGCTGATGTCCGACGTGATCAAGGATTATTCCCAAACGGTTATGCTCGCCGAGAATGCCGTGGTTCGCGAGACTCTCGATCTGCATTTTACGCCGCTGGAGAACCGCGGCGTCGAGGACCTGCTGGAAGAAGGTGTTGCGCGCGACCGTATCGAGCTGGAGCGCTATCTCGATATGCGCTACCAGGGGCAGTCCTATGAAATCATGGTGCCCTACGGGGAAGATTTCATGGAGTGTTTTCACCAGCTCCACGAGCAGACCTACGGCTACTGCAATCGCGGCAAGGAGACGGAGGTGGTCAACGTGCGCTTGCGGGCGCTGGGCAAGCCGGACAAGCCGCAACTTCCCCGCCAACCTTTCAGCGGTGAGAAGATTTCCCCCGATGCTGTGATTGATGAGCAACGGGTGGTTTTCGACGGAGTCGCCAGTAAAACTCGAATCATTGATCGCGGCAAGCTGCGATACGGCAACCTGTTTGAGGGGCCGGCGGTGCTGATCGAATACTCATCCACCATCGTGGTGCCTCCCTTTGCCTGCGGACGGGTCGATGAGTTCGGCAACATTATTCTGTCGATTTAACAGGTGAGCGAGGGGTCGCAACTCCCATGAAAAGGGGCACTTTTCGCCATCCATGGCCGTTTGACTGGCGCCCTCCCTGGCGCCAGACACCCTTTTCATGGGAGCTGCGACCCCACGACCGGAACAAATATTTGACGATAAAATGAGGAATCGCATTTGATGGACGTCAATCCGATACTGCTGCAGGTTTTTAAAAACCGTTTCGCCGCCATTGCCGAAGAAATGGGCGTTACCCTTAACCGCACCGCTTTTTCTCCCAATATCAAGGAGCGGCGGGATTTCTCCTGCGCCATTTTCGACCGCCAGGGGGACATGATCGCCCAGGCTGCCCACATCCCGGTGCATCTCGGCTCCATGCCCCTGTCGGTCAAATCCGCTATCGAGCATTGCACTATGGGGCCGGGCGACATGGTAATGCTCAATAATCCGTTTCAGGGCGGCACCCATTTACCTGACATAACCCTGGTGGCGCCCGTTTACAGCGGTGACACTCAGCCCGATTTCTACGTCGCCAATCGCGCCCATCATTCCGATGTCGGCGGCATGACAGCGGGCTCCATGCCGCTTTCGAGCAGCATCTACCAGGAAGGGATCATCATTCCCCCCGTCAAAATCGTTGAAAATGGCGAAATCGACCGTAAACTGATGGATTTTCTGCTGACCAATGTGCGAACGCCACTGGAACGCGAAGGTGATTTTGCCGCGCAGATCATGGCCAACCGCACCGGCAGCCGCCGTACCTGTGAACTGATCGAAAAGTACGGTCTCGAAAAGGTGGACCGCTATGCGGCTGGACTCAACGATTACGCGGAAAAGGTGACCCGCGCTGCCATCGCCGCCATTCCGGACGGTACCTACGAGTTCGAGGATTTCATGGACGGTGACGGCATCGAACGGGAAAATATCCGGATCGCGGTGCGGCTGGAGATTGAGGGTGATGAGGCGCTGCTGCACTTCCACGACTGCGATTCCCAGGTGCGGGGCAGCATCAACGCCGTTTATGCCATCACCCTGTCGGCGGTGCTCTACGTCTTTCGCGCCCTGATCTCCGAAGATATCCCGGCCAATGCCGGTTGTCTGCGCCCGATCAGAGTCGTGACCCACAAGGGCAGCCTCGTCGATGCCGAGTTTCCTGCGGCCGTGGCCGGCGGCAACGTCGAAACCTCCCAGCGGATTGTCGATGTCATCCTCGGCGCTCTGTCCCGGGCTCTTCCGCAGGCCGTTCCGGCGGCGGGGCAGGGCACCATGAACAACGTCACCATCGGCGGCTTCGATCAGCGTACCGGACGCCCTTTCACCTACTATGAAACGCTGGCCGGCGGAGCCGGGGCAACCGCTCGCAACCACGGAGAATCGGCGGTCCATTCTCATATGACCAACACTCTGAATACACCCATTGAAGCTCTGGAGTTCAGCTATCCGTTCCAGGTCATCGAATACTCCATCCGAAAAAAATCAGGTGGAGCCGGCAGATTCCGGGGGGGTGACGGTCTGGTCCGCGAGATTCGTTTGCTGGCCGATGCCGAGGTGACGGTCCTCTCCGAACGCCGTTCACGTGCGCCCTACGGCCTTTTCGGCGGCGGTGCGGCAAAAGTCGGGGAAAATCTCGTCATCCGCGATTGCGGGTCAAAAGCGATGCCGGGCAAATTCTCCCGTCATCTGCGGGCCGGCGACATCCTGCGTATTGAAACCCCTGGTGGCGGCGGGTACGAGAAGGAGGAAATTGGAGCAAGTCATAGAGATTCTTGACAGAAAAAAAATATCCTCTAAGATAACTCGCAGTTCAGGGTCGCCGAAAATTTCCCCTGTGACGTTACAGTTCCGCCTGGCAGTTGCGGCACCACGAAGCAGGTAGATGCCTGGCGGTGCTTATGGCAGGTGGGAAGTGTGACCCGACAAGAATGAAATCGGAATGAATGTTCGTGTTGCAGCTTTGCACGCGGGACGAACCGGGAAATCGCCATGGGGGCGATTCCCGATTTAATATTCAAATGGAGGTTGAACATGAAAAAACTGGGAGTGGCGCTCTGCGCCGCCGTGCTGATGACGTCGGTTTCAACTCTGGCCCTTGCGGCGCCCTACGGGACCGCGGGCTGCGGCCTGGGTTCGGTGCTGTTCAAGGATGAGCCGGGCGGCGTACAGATCTTCGCCGCGACTACCAACGCGACCTTCGGCAACCAGACTTTCGGCATTACCACCGGCACCCTCAACTGCGGTGATCCGATCTGGGTGACCGGCAGCGCCGAAACCAAGCAGTTCGTCGCGCACAACATGGACGCTCTGGCGGCCGACATCGCTGCCGGGCAGGGTGAAACCCTCGATGCCTTTGCCGAGCTGATGGAAGTTCCCGTCGACCAGCGTGCGGCTTTTGCCAAGACCCTGCAGGAGAATTTCGATCAGGTTTTCACTTCCGACCAGGTCGTGATGGCCGAGGTGATCGACAACACCGCGCTGCTCACCCGCTGATCCGGTTTGAGCATGTATGAAAATGTAAAGGCATGCGGAGTCACTTTTTCCGCATGCCTTTTTTTCTTGTTTATCTCCCTGCTTATCCTGTTTCCGCCAGACAGTGCTGCCGGGACGGGACCTTCGATCGATCCGAACTCCCTGAAACGGATGGCGCAGGAGCGGGCCCTGGTTGAAGAGCGTCTCTGGCACGTTCTGATGCGTTATCGCGCCAGGGGCAGCGGGTATGAGAGCCTGGTCGATGACCCGGACTATTTCTTCGCGCTCCGTGGCAAGACCGATCCCGAAGCGGAGTTGGCGGCGTCGATCGAGGCCATGCTGGCATCTCCCGATCAGGGGGACGAGCATTTCATCTGCCGCTACCCGGCCCGCAGCGAATGGCTGGTTGAGTCGCTGGATGTCGATCCGCAGATTCTTTCGCGCCCCGATTGCCGCAAGCGTGACGAAGCTCTGGCCAAGGTCGATCCCCAGTCGGCGGTGCTGGTTTTTCCCGCTGCCCATAACAACGGCCCGGCTTCCATGTTCGGCCACACCCTGCTGCGCATCGGCAGCTCATACCAGAGTGAACTGCTGTCCCACGCCATCAATTATGCGGCGTTTTCCACCGACACCAACGGGCTGGTCTATGCTTTCAAAGGGCTCTTCGGGCTTTACGACGGTTTCTTCACCGTCCTGCCCTACTACGAAAAGCTCAACGAATATAGCGCGCTGGAGCATCGCGATGTCTGGGAATACCGCCTGAACCTGGAGCCGGAGGAAGTACGGCGCCTTGTCCTGCACAGCTGGGAGATGCAGGGGATCGCCTCCGATTATTTCTTCTTCGATGAAAACTGCTCTTTCCTGCTGCTTTATCTGCTCGAAGCGGCCCGCCCTGAATTGAACCTGACGCAGCCGTACTATGATCGGTTTTCCTTCTGGGTGATCCCCTCCGATACCATTGTGTCCGTCAAAAACGCCGGGTTGGTGGAGGAGGTCAAATACCGTCCCTCGCTGGCGACGCGCATCGAGCACAAGGCGTCCCTGCTGGATGAATCTGCCCGACGCAAATCTCACGCTATTGCCGTCGCGGGGGAGTCACCCCGTGAACTTGCAGAGGATTTTTCACTTCAGGAACAGCGTCAGATTCTTGATCTGTCGGCGGAGTACCTGCGTTACCGCTTCTCCCGCAAGGAGATCGAAGAAGATCGCTACAAAAAGCGCTATCTGCCGGTTCTTGCCGCACGCAGCGCTCTGGGAACCGAGGGTCCGATGGTCGAGGTGCCGCGTCCCGTCCCCCCGGAACTGGGGCATGCCCCCGGGCGCTGGGCTTTTGGCGCCGGTGCGCGCGACAGCCGCTACTTCCTCGAATTCAACTGGCGGGCGGCCTACCATGACCTGCTCGACCCCGATGAGGGATTCACGCAGGGCGCCCAGATCAACTTCATTTCGCTGAAAGCGCGCTATTTTCCCGAGCGGAACAACCTGCGCCTGGAAAATCTGCATCTGGTCGATATCTTCTCCCTGGCGCCGCGCGACCTTTTCTTCTCTCCCGTTTCGTGGAAGGTGCGCGGCGGATTGGAGCGCAAGCCTTTTACGGATGGCGAAGATCTTCTCTATGCGGGGATCAACACGGGCGGTGGGATGGCCTGGAATCTCGGCCCGGACGCTCTGATCTATCTGATGGCCGACGCCGATCTCAACCTCAGCGACCGCTTCCAGGACAAGCTGGCCCTGGGCGCGGGGCCGAACCTGGGCTGCCTGCTGCAATTGACCAGCGACTGGAAAGCGCATCTGCACGGCGGCGCCCTGTTCTACGGGATCGAAGAGCATGAACACTACCGTGCCGTACTGGAGCAGAACTACCGCCTGTCACGCGACGGCGGAATTTCCCTGAAGGCGGGTTGGGAGCGTGCCTTCGACCAGTCCAAGGCAGAAATCATGCTGTCTCTGAACCGTTATTTTTGAACCGGAACTTCTGCTTTCCTCTCCGTCTCAGCTTCTCTGCGACTCGGCGTTGAAGCTTTAAGATCTACAAAGGATGCCGGATGAAAAAAGGACTACTGCTGCTCTTCCTGTTTCTGGCGGGATGCACCACTCTGCCCCCTGCCGACCCGAGCGTCAGCGTGCCGCAGGTGCCGGAAGGGGAGGTTGTCGTTTATATCAGGGACGGCTGCCCCTATTGTGCCCATACCCTCGATATCCTGGCCGATGCCCCGATCGTGCCGCATCTTCGCAATATCACGACAAGTCGCCAGGCCTACCAGGAGCTGCTGGCCATCCATCGCGTTCATTTTCCGGACCAGGAGCCGATTGTGCCGGTGATTCTGACCCACCAGGACATTTTAAGGGGATATAACGCCCAGTCGCTCAACGAGCTGCTGGCGGGAGAAGAGATCAGCGACCGGGAAAATCATCAGTCTTGTCCCTGAACGGCTCGCTGCAGATATTCTGCGTTCAGGCTGCCACGGGCCAGCCCTTCGGCCAGCCGTGCAATCAGAATGCCCCGTTCCGCCTGATGCAGCAGGCTGCGGGTCTCAAGCACCGCCGCTTCGGCCTCGAGAACATCGCGGATGGCGCCGCGGCCGGCATTGTATTTGAGGCTTTCGATGCGCAGGGTTTCCAGGGCCTGCTGCAGGGCTTTGCTGCGGGCGTCACGACGCAGGCGGGCGCTCTTTTGTTCGGCCAGCGCGGCGGCCACTTCCTGCCGGGCCGTTAACTGCCGGGCATGCAGCCGCGCCTGGGCGGCCTGTGCTTCCGCACGGGCCTTGACGATCTGCCCGCTGCGCAGGCCGCCGTCCAGGAGGGGAATGCTGAGCTTGAGGCCGATGACGGCATCTTCCTGCCCGTCGTCCGGGTCATTGCCGAAGGCGGTTCCTTGAGGATTACGGGCACCGTAATATCCGGCCTGGGCAAACAGACGCAGGTCAGGGTATCGGTCACGCCGTGCCGCTTCGACCTGTTGGCGGGCCGCCTGCGTTTCTGCCGCACGGGCCTGAAGGTCGCTGCGGAGCTGCAGAGCGTCATGCTCCTGCATCGCTTCCCTCTTCGGCAGCAGGGTGTCGACGGTTTCCTTGTCCACATCGCTTAAAGGGGGCAGGGGGGCGTCGCTTCCCAACAGGGCGGCCAGTTCATGCCGCCCACTGACGCGTGCCGCTTCGAGTTCTGCCAGCCGACTCTGTATTTCCGCTAGTTGCACCTCCACCTTGAGCTTGTCCACCCGTGCCGCGCGCCCCTGATCCACCAGCTGCTGCGTGGCCTGGTCAAGCTCCCGCAGGCTTTCCAGTGAAGCTGCGGCGGCATCTTCAAGATCGCGCAGAGTCAGCAGGTTCAGGTACTGGCTTGAGATAGTGAAGATGATTTCGTCCTCGCGGCGCTTCGCCAGTAGCTGGCCTGCATTTTGACTGCGACGGGCCGCTTCCAGACGTGAGCGGGTGGCGCCGAAATCGGTCAGCAGCAGTTCGGCATCCGCCGTTGCCTGGTAGAGCAGATGAGAGAACCCCTGGTTGTCCGGCGCCAGCCCCGGCACCATGTTGTGGCGCTCATGGGACCAGAAGGCCTGTCCGTTGAGATTGGCCCGCAAGCGGGTGTTTGACTGGACAACCTGGACCTCTCCGGCACGGCGCCGTGCCTCGGCGCGCGCTTCTGCCAGGGACGGGTTTTGCTCCAACGCCATGCTGATCGCTGCCGGCAGGGTCAATTTATTCAGGCCCTCAGCAGCGGCCCGGGCCGACGTGTTCGGCAGCAGCATCAGGCAGCAGGCCAATGTGATGCCCGCAACTGTAGCGCTTTTGCCCATCCGCTTTTCAATCCATTCTTTCAGCGAATCCAGCATCACATAAATCAGGGGGATGTAGACCATGGTGACAATGGTTCCGGCCAGCAGGCCGGCCGCGGCGGCGATCCCCAGCGGGCTCATGCGTTCCAGCCCAACCGCCATTTCGAAAATCAGCGGTGAAAAACCGATGATGGTGGAGGTCGCGGTCATCAGAATGGGGCGCAACCGCAGGCGCACCGATTCGACAACGGCTTCATCGCGCGTCATCCCTTCGCGGCGGGCGTTGATGATGAAATCGAGCATCAGGATGGCGTTGTTGACGATGGTGCCGCCCAGCAGGATGATGCCCATCAGTGCCGGCATGCAGAACGGTTTGTCGAACAGCAGCAGCCCCCACATGGCACCGGCCACCGCCAGCGGGATGGAGAGCATGATGGTCAGAGGATGCAGAAAGGACCGGAACAGGGCGAACAGCAGAATGAACAGCATCACCAGCCCGATCACCAGGGCGCGCCCCATTTCCCCCTGCGTTTGAGTCATGTCGCGGGCGCTGCCCGCGATCTGCAGGTTGTAGCCTGCGGGCAGGGAAAGATCGCTCAGATGGTCGGCGGCATTCTGCGTAACCTGCGCAATAGTCAGAACCTGATTGCCTGCAGTGAGGTCGATGGTAGGGCGCAGTTCTTCGCGGGTGATAAATGGCGCCTGACGCTCGTGATCAAGCGTGGCAAGGTTTCGCAATTTGACCATACCCGTCGGGGTGGGGATATCGACCTCACCCAGTGCCTGGGGATCGGCCACCTGATCCTGCCGGTAGCGCACGCGGATGGGAATATCGAGAAACCCTTCCAGGCGCAGGGTGCTGACGATGGTCCCCTGGACAGCAGTCTGTAGCGCTCCGGCGACCTCTTCGACGCTGGTACCGTGCAGGCGGGCGAGGGCGGGATCGATCCGCACGGTCTGCTGGCTTTTGTCCCTGTACCAGGAGCGCCTCAGGTCCACCAGCCCGGGGACATCGACAAGCCGCTTCAGGACATCGTCGGCCAGGCGGTCGAGAACCCTGGTGTCAGGGCCGGAGATGATGACGTCGAAAGGCGCTTTGGTGGTGGAGACAGGCGTGGCGCCGTACTCGGAAACGCGAAAGGTGCGGACGCCTTGAATGAGGCGCAGCTCCTGCCGCCAGCGCTCCTCAATCTGCCAGATATCGGCGTCACGCTCGTTGCGCGGCGTCAGGTGGAGAGTGAGCTTGGCGCTTTGGGTGGTGGCAGCACCGGCACCAAAACTGATCGCCTGCGGTTCGGAGCCGACCACCGATGAAATACTTTTGACCTCGGGCGACTGCTGCAGCATCTGTTCGACCCGTGTCAGCACCGCTTCGACTTCCGACGGGGCATCGGAGGCGTCGGTGTCGAACTCGACGATGGCAATGCCGGTGTCCATCGGCGGCATCTGCTCGCCACCCAGCAGCGGCTTGACGATGCGCAGGGTGAAAACCAGGAAGATCAGCGCTGCTGCCAGAAACAGCCAGCGATGCCGCAGGGCCCGCTTCACCGCGCCGACATAGAAGACGGCCAGCGCGTCGAGAGCGTCACCCATGTATTTCGCGGGGCCTTTTTCTTTTTCGGTTTTCCGGCGGGGGCGGCCGAGCAGGCGCGCGGCAATGACGGGAATGACCGTGAGGCTCACCAGCAGCGAGGCGATCAACGTGGCGATAATGACGATGTTGAGGGGCGTCATAATGCGGCCGGTGTAGCCGCTGGTAAAAATAACCGGCACAAGGACGACCACTGTGGTGAGCATGCCGGCGGTAACCGGCAGCGCCACCTGGCGGGCTCCCTCCATGGCGGACTGCTCCGGACGATTGGCCGAATCCTGCGTGTGGCGGCGATGGATGTTCTCCAGGACCACCACGGAGGCGTCCACCACCATGCCAACCGCAACGATCAGGCCGGACAGGGTGACCATGTTGAGGGTGTAGGGGCTGAACCACAGCACCACCAGCGCGGCAAGAAAGGACATCGGAATCGCGACGCTGACCGTGGCCGCCGCCCGTACATTGGCCAGGAACAGAAAGATCACCAGCACCGTCAGGACCATCGCCTGCACCAGCGACGAGCGCATGCCGCTGACATTGAGGTCGATGAGGGGCTGCTGGTCATCCGTGATCTCAAAGTGCAGGTCGCCGTAGTGCTGCTCAAGCTCGGGAAGCGCCTGTTTGAAGTTGCGGATGGCTTCCACTGTCGCGCCGTTTTCCGCGCGCAGCAGGTTGATGGCGATTGCGGCGCGGCCGTTGCCGTGGTAGAGGCCGCGGGCATCGGCTTCCTCCTGGGAAACCTCGGCGACATCGCGCAGGGCGATCAGGTTCCCCGACGGCGTGTTGAGGGGGAGTGCTTCAATGGCTTCGGCCGAGGCGAACTCCCCGGCCACATTGACCAGGTACTCGCGGCTGGTGCCGTACAGGGTGCCGGCCGGTGCCGAAACATTCTGCTGCTGCAGGGTTGCCATGACCTGCGCCGGGGTCAGACCATGAGCACTCAGCGCGTCCCGATCGATGCGCACCGTGACTTCCGGGCGGTGACCGCCGAAAACTTCTACATCGGCGATGCCGTCAATGGCCAGCAGGTCGTTTTTCAGATCGTTTTCCGCCAGCAGCCGGATGTCGGCCAGGCTTTTCAGACTCTCATCACGGGGAGAAACGGCGAGGGTGAGCAGCGGGCGGGTGGCGTCAGTGATGCGGTACAAGCGCGGCTGCTGGATCTTCTGCGGCAGCTCCCCCTGCACGCGCGCCACGGCATTCTGCACATCGACCACCGCTTCGCCGATCGGCTTGGCATACAGGAATTCCACGTTGATGGAGGACACCTCGTCGCGCGACGTCGAAGTGACGCGCCGCACCCCGGAAAGAGTCGCCAGTTCCTTCTCCAGAACTTCGGTGACCTGGTCGCTCATGTCGCGGGCATTGGCGCCGGGCTGAACCGTGACCACCGCGACCTGGGGTGGCACCGTATCGGGGAAGAGGTCGGTGGGGGTATTCCAGAAAGCGAAGGCACCCAGCGCTGCAACCAGCATGGCCAGTGCGGCGATCAGATGCGGCTGGTTGAGGGCAAAGCGGGGCAGATTCATGGTTTGGCCTCCACCGCCATGCCGTTTGAGAGCCGGTTCCAGCCGAGGTAGGTGCTACGCACCACCGCTTCTTCTTCTTTTAATCCTTTCACCGCGGCTTTTTCCGCACCGGTCAGCAGGACTTTCACAGGCTGGGCCTGAGTCTTTCCTTCCTTGACGATAAAGACCACGGTCTGTTTGCCAGGTGCGGGAACCAGGCTGTCTGTAGGGACCAGGACGGCGCCTGCGATCCGTTCGAGGGCCGCTTTGACCTGGACGTAGGAGCCGGGGGTGAACCCGCCGTCAGCCGGCAGGTCGATTTCCATAGTCTGGGTCCGATCGTCGTTGAGAGACGGGTGGCGGCGCGCGATGGGCAGGTTCAGCTCCTGTCCGTTGCTGTTAACGGTCAAGGTCGGTTGGGCATTGAAGGAAAGCAGATCCTTCTGGGGAACGTCGAACAGAATTTTCATGCGTTGGTGGTCTTCCAGGGTCAGCAGGCTGCGCCCCGGGGTGGCCAGATCGCCTGGATCGACCTGCCTTCGGGCCACGATCCCGTCGAATGGTGCATGCAGCCTCGCGTATCCAAGTCGTGAGCGGACCTCTTCCACCTGTTTCTGCTGTGAACGAACCAGGCTCTGCGCCGCCCGCAGAGACTGGCGGGTCGACGCCAGCTCTCCCTGTGCGCGATTGAGGCGGTCGGAGGCGGCATCCGCCTGCGCTTGCGGGATTGCGCCCTCTGCGGCCAGGATGCGGTCGCGTTCATATTCCTTCTCCCAATAGCGCAGGTTTTTCTCCAGCGTGTTCGCCTGGGCTTGTATGGCGTCAGCCTGGCGGCGGGCGTTTTCGAGGCGGGCCTCGGCGCTCTGGGTCGCCTGCCGCAGTTCATCGTCATCAAGTTCGATCAGAATCTGTCCTGCGGTGACCTGCTCCCCTTCGCGCACCTGAACCTCCCGAACCGAAGCGGTGATGCGGCTCGCGACTTCGCTGCTCTGCCAGGGGGCGACGCGACCGAGGTAGGTGCGGATTTGTGCCAGGTCTCCGCGGGTGCTCAGCGCCGTTTCCACCATCAGTGGGCGTCCTGCGCTGTGGGGAGCCTCCGCCAGTTGCTGCTTTTTGCGGACAACCAGCAGCAGGGCTGCGGCGATGACGACAATGAGCAGGAGAGTGATGAGAATTCTGCGTTTCATGCCTGATTCCTATGGAGTTTATTTTAACGGTTCTTCCAGGTTGCGGCGCACCTGGGCAAGTGTGCTCATGGCCTGCTTAATTTCGTCGGGGGCAATCCCCCTGTAGGCCTGCGCGATGACGTCGCGGGCGTGATGCGAAATCTCATCCCAGACCGTTTCTGCCCTCGACGTCAGGGTGACAAGCTTCAGGCGGCGATCCTGGGGATCGGGGCGGCGCTCCACCCAGCCGTCGCGCTCCATGCGGTCCACCAGGCGGGCGGTGGAAGGGGGCGTGATGAAAAGCTTTTCCCCCAGCGCATTCTGCGGCATGGGACCGAGGGCGATCAGGTGGGCCAGGGCAATGAAGTGCACCGGGCTGATGCCGGTCCCTTCAAGGCGTTTTTCCATCGCCTGGCGAAATGCCTTGAAAGTCAGCGAGCAGTGAAAGCCGATGCTTTGTTCGGGATGAAAATCAGACATGGCAACTCCTTTTTCCAAGTCTTAAAAGTTAGCATGCTAACAAAGTCCGGTCAAGTGAGTTATGTCGGTCCGATGGCGAAATTCATGACTGAAAAAATAAAGGTTGAGCGGGTGGCCTTGGGCAAGTTATTTATCTGTAACGAAAAATGAATTCAATCCCTGTATTTTGAGGGAGACTGTTTTTGCTGTCCGCCGCTGGAAAAAGATGAAACCTCTGTTATGTTTCAATTTTGGGATTGGAATTCCTGGATGTGAGACAAACCGCAAGGACTCGACTCAAGACAAAAGGAGGTTGAAGAGATGGAGCAGATGTTCTGTTTTCAGTGTGAACAGGCCGCGCAGGGAACCGGTTGCACCAAGATGGGGGTGTGCGGAAAATCCCCGGAAGTGGCGAACCTGCAGAACCTGATTGTGTGGGGATTGCTGGGGATGTCGTTCTGGGCCCACAAGGCGCGGGAGAAGGGAGCCTCCGATTCCGAGATCGACCTGCACCTGATTGAAGCCCTGTTCACCACGGTCACGAATGTCGACTTTGACCCGGAAAGCTGTGCGGCGGTGGCGCGCAAGACTGTTGAAATGCGCGACAAGGCCCGCGCCCTGTTCGAAAAAGCCAACGGCGGTCCCTATTCTGGCACGGTCCCCGAGGCGGCCAGTGACTGGAAAGCTCCGGCTGACCGCGAGGAGATGGCCAAGCTGGGTTACGAACACGGCGTCAAGAGCTTCAACAGCGATGCCGATATCAACTCGGCGCAGAATATCCTGCTCTACGGCTGCAAGGGGATTGCCGCCTATGCTGATCACGCCCATATCCTCGGCGAGGACAGTGATGCCATTTACGCCTTCCTGCACAAGGCGCTGGCGTCCATCGCCGAGAGCAACCAGGGGCTGATGGACTATGTCAACCTGTGCATGGAATGCGGCCAGGCCAACCTCGACTGCACCGGCCTGCTCAATAAAGCGCATATCGCGCACTACCAGGCCCCGCAGCCGACCCCGGTCAATATCGGCGCCAAGGCGGGCAAGGCGATCCTGGTTTCCGGTCATGACCTCAAGATGCTCGAAGAACTGCTCAAACAGACCGAAGGCAAAGGGATCAATATCTACACTCATGTGGAGATGCTGCCGGCGCACGGTTATCCCGGGCTCAAGAAGTATTCGCACCTGGCCGGCAATTTTGGCAGCGCCTGGCAGAACCAGTATCAGGAATTTCAGGAGTTTCCCGGTGCGATCATCTTCAACACCAACTGCATTCAGCGTCCTGCCGATACATACAAGGATCGTCTGTTTACCTGGGGGCGGGTGCAGTGGCCCGGTGTGCGCCACATCGACGGCTGGGATTTCTCCGAAGTGATCGAGGCGGCCCAGAAGGCCGAAGGTTTCAGCGAGAAGCCCGACAAGGATATCCTCACCGGTTGCGGCCATGATGCCGTGCTGGGATTGGCCGACAAGGTGATCGAAGCGGTCAAGTCCGGCGACATCAAGCGTTTCTTTGTCATCGGCGGCTGCGACGGCGCCAAGCCCGGCCGCAACTACTACACCAAACTGGCGGAGAAGCTGCCTAAGGACACGGTCATCCTGACTCTGGCCTGCGGCAAGTACCGCTTCAACAAGCTCGATCTCGGAGACATCGGCGGCATCCCCCGCCTGCTCGACGTCGGCCAGTGCAACGATGCCTACTCCGCGGTACAGATCGCCGTGGCGCTGGCTAATGCCTTCGATTGCGAGGTCAACGATCTGCCCTTGTCCATCGTGCTGTCGTGGTATGAGCAGAAAGCGGTGGCGGTTCTGCTGACCCTGCTGTCGCTGGGGCTCAAAGACATGAAGATCGGCCCGAGCCTGCCGGCCTTTGTGACTCCCAACGTGCTCAACTTCCTGGTTGAAAACTTCAATCTCACCCCGATCGGCGAGGTGGATGAAGACATTCAGCAAATGCTTGGCGCCTGATAAAAAAACGGGGGCTCCGATTCTTCGGAGCTCCCGTTGCCCCCCCCCTCCTATTAGTAAAATCCTTGATTTTTTCCTGCAGCACGAGTATTAATGAGCCCCTGTGCGCTGATTGCTGTAATTTTTACTGAAATGGTTTAATCCCTGGAGGGGGAGCATGTCATCGACTTTCAACTCTGCCCGCCTGTCGGTCGAGGTGGGTGGACTCGATCTGTCCGCTCTGGCTCTTTCGGGCCAGGAAGGACTTTCCCGGCCTTTCCGCTATCATCTCGATGTTCTTGCTGCACCGGGAATCACCTGCGCGCAGTTGCTTGATCTGCCGGCGCGGATTTCAGTTACAGGCAGCGACGGTGGTTGTCGCATCATCTGTGGCGTGGTGACCTCCCTTGAGGAAAAAGATCCCCACAATGACGGCCGCCGCTGTTTCAGTCTCACCGTGGAATCATCTCTAGCGCGTCTGCGTCACCAGCACGACACGCGCATCTTTCTTCACCAGAGTTTACCGCAGGTTCTGAGGGCGGTCCTGGCTGCGCATGGAATCGTCGACGACCGCCTGCGCCTGCGCTTGAGCTGTCATTACCCAGTGCAGCCCTGGACACTACAGGTCAATGAGAGCGATTTTGATTTTATCTCTCGGCTGCTCGCCCGGGCGGGGATTTTTTATTGGAGCGAGGCGGACACCGAGGGTGAGTTGCTGTGCTTCAGCGACCATAATGGGCATCTCTGCGAGCGGCCCGGTGCTGCGCTGCAATATGGGCCCGGGGCCGGGATGGAAACTGAGAGCTGCGGCGTGCGTGCGCTGCGGGTGCGCCGGCGGATGGTGGCCGATCTGTTTGAGACGCAGGAAAAATGCCGGCTGCAGCCTTCCCGCCCCCTTCACGCACAGGCTTCAAGCGGCGGACAGAGGCACTTGCGCTGCTATCGGTACGCCGCCGGTGCGGAGGATATCAACGAAGCCGAGCAGATCGCGCGCACCGAAGCGCAGCAAGCGAAGGCTTGCAGCTTTGAACTGCAGGCGCAAACCGACGTGGCCGATCTGTGTGTCGGACAGGTTGTGAGCCTCGACGCGGGTGTTTTCCTGCAACAGTATAGTGGTGATTATCTGGTTCAAGAGGTGAGCCTGCGACTGAGTCAGCGCGCGGGCGCCCAGGCGGCTGGGGACGATCTGGCGTTGAGGTGCGAGGCAACGATGATTCCCCGCGAGATCCCTTTTCGGCCCCCGTGGCCACCACACCCTCGCATCCCGTTCACCTTCACCGCGCGCATTGAAGGCAGTGGGACTTATGCCCCCCTCGATGAGCAGGGTCGCACACCGGTTCGCGCTCATTTCGACCAGAGCGCGACAGCCCATGGTGAAGCCAGTATCCCTTTGCGTCGACTTGCACCTCTTGGCGGACCGCCGGGAGAGCAGGTTTGCGGCTGGCACTCGCCGCTGCGCGATGGGGCCGAGGTGCTGCTGAGCTGTCTCAACGGTGACCCCGACCGTCCTGTCCTGGTCGGCGCGCTGCCCAACCCGGCCACCCCCGGTCCTGTGACTGTTGCCAACCCCGCGCAGAACATCCTGCGTACAGCCGCTGACAACCAACTGCTCATGGACGATCGCCGCGAGCATGAAGTCATCCGCCTCTCCACCTTCGCCGGGAATAACATCCTCGAACTCAACGCCACAGCCCTTGGCCATCGCATCGCCCTTTTCAGCCACCAGGGCGCCATGCAGATAGAGGCTGAAAAGACGCAGAAAATTCAATGCGGCGACAGCCTCACCGAACAAAGCGGCAGCGACCGTAGCCACACCATCGAAAATCGTCATGCCACCCGAACCCGGAGCGCCGAAATCCATCATCAGGCCGCCAGTGATCAGCACCATCAGGCCGCCTCAAACCTGAACCTGAAAAGCGGCCAGAACATCGAAATGACAAGCGCCCAGTGTCTGCGATTCGATGTTGCCAAGGGGCACAACCTCACTGTGCGCGGCCCCGAGGCGACCTTTAGCGTTCTCAACGGTTCTGTTCACATTCAGGCGGCCAGGGAAATCGACATCCAGGGCCAGGGCGGCGGTAATATCAGCTTTTCTCAGAACGGCGGCGGTTTCATCGTCACCGCCGCAGGTGACGTGCGCATCTACGGCAAAAGCGTGAGCTTTGCCGGCCCGGGCGGCGCCTGTCTCAACGGACCCACCAGCTACCAGATCGGCGGGGCGGAAGCGATGCCGGCGACAAGCCCGGCCAAAGCGCTCAAGGCCCGGGTGATCGGCGAACTCAATGCCGAAGAAAAACAACCCCAGGTGCAGGATCTGCAGATCAATCTGCACGATTTCTACGACAACAGGCTCCCCGGCCATTTCGAGCAACTCAAAGGCCTCAAGTGGCAACTGGTCAGCGATTGCGGCGAAGAACGCAGCGGCGTGATCGAGGGCTACACCATCGAGGTCAAAGGGTTGCGCGTGCGGGAGTCCATTGACTTTGAGATCGAGAATATCGATCTGGTCACCGCCCATAGGGATAAGTCATGAGTTCCCACAGCGCGATCGCCTGCCATCAGCCTCTGCTGCCCAAACAGCGCCTGCTTATCAAAAACGGCCAGGCGGATGCCTTTGTTGGCGATTATCCGGCCGTCATCCTGCATCCCTCCCTGGGCTGTCCGTTGCTCGTGGAGGACCCTCATCGGATAAGCCTGTTTGTGGCCTGTGGTGCCGCTTTTAGAGAAGCCTTTCTCAATGGAAACGGCCGTCATGACGAACGGGGTGCGTCCGGTGGGGACAATATCCGCCTGATCATCAACCAGCACCTTAAAATACAGCCCTGGACGCAGGCGCAGAAAGATCTGCACCGCACCGACAAAGTTCTCTTTGCCGAGAATTTCCTAAAGAAAATTCAATGCACCTATCTCGGAGTGCTCGGAACTGAACTGCGCGACAGCAACCACCGTCATTTTGCCAATCTGCGTCCGCAAACCCGCGAAGAGTTTTTGCGCCTGGGACTCAACGAGGTTTTCCAGGTCGACCTGAGCCACTACCCCTTTGACACCGACACGCTCTATGACTGCTTCTGGGCGGTGTGCAACAGGGCGGAAGACAGAGCCGATCTTCCCTGCGATTTTGTCGACCTGCGCGACCGGATGCTGCGTCGCTTCGTCGGCGACACCTGGCCGCAAGGATTTCATGAGCTCCCCAAAGAAGCATTCAGCGAATTGTGCGCCTACAGGATCGATGAAAAAGAGGGCTTGCGTTTTGAGATCGACCCGGGCTCCCCGTTGCAGAGCCGCCATCCGATTTATGTGCCGGCAGCGGACAAGGACAGCCTTAATCTCGGCCATCTCTCCGATGTGCATCTCTCCTCGCGCCAGCAGGCCTACAAGGGCAAGCGGGCCGCCGTCATTCCCGAGGTTTCCGAGACCATCGGCGATCTGGCCAACAACAACGCCGATAACTTCCTTGATCTGCTCTCCCAACTGGGCAGCGATCCCGACGTCGATGTTGTCATCATTACCGGTGATCTCTACGATCATCTGCATAATTTCGACCCCTCCAGCCGCGACACCTCCACCACCGGCAAACTCTGGGAGGCGATGTATGTCGGTGATAAAAAAGCGCTCCAGGAACGCACCGGGGAATATCCCTACGGCATCGACGGGCTGGCGGTTTTCTCGGCCCTGGTGTATTTTTACACCCGGTTTCAAAAACCGGTTTTTCTGATCTCCGGCAACCACGAGGCCTACGAATATCCCTACGGGATCTCACCGCGCATCCCGATCAAAGGGCGCGTCAATGAAGGCATTCCCCTGGACCACAATCTCACCTTCTACGAAGCCATTTTGCTTTACGGGCCCGGTTATGACAAAGTGCTCAAGAACTTCAATTTCGATCAGCGCCATTTCGATTGGTTCGCCACGGCCTTTACGCCGCTGGCGGATTTTTCAATCACCTATAAGGATCAATGCCTGATCGGCCTGGAATGGGGCGCGAGCGAATCTTTCGTGCGCTCCAGGGCCCGTGGGGGCGGCACACTGCCTCGCGCCGATGGCACGCTGCTGCCCTTGCAGCGCTCTCTGGTGGCAGAGGCCCTGGAGCAAGGCAAGCAGGCGGTGCTGTGCTCGCACTTCACCCTGATCAATTACTGCCTCAGCAGGCCCCTGTCGGAACAAGGCCGCTTCGTGGCGTCAAGCCTGACTTTGAGCGCCTTCGATCATGGATCCTGTCAGCGGGAGCGGGGGATTCTTTATGAGCAGTTTCTGACACACCCCGCACTGAAACTGACCCTGAGCGGGCATTCCCACCGGGTGGGGCTGTACCTCTGCGACCTTGTCGGCCGCAACAGCTTTTCCTATTTTTCCGGAAGATCTGTCGAAGCAGGCGTTGAGATGCAAACCAGCGGCTATCATCCGCAAGATCCAGCGATAAAGAATATCGCCTGGAACAACCGCACCCGGGTCTTCGTCACCGCCAGCGCCGGCCCCATCCCCAAGCAGAACCTGCACGGCGAGATGAGCGGCCAGGGGATGGAGACCCCGTCAGCGGGCAAGATTGTTTTTGACGGCAGCAATCCCAAAATCACCCTTGTTCGCTCACGACAATCAACCGCCAAGCCGCGCTTTGCCGTGGCCTGTGATTACATCGACGTCATGCAGGGCGGGTTTTGGGAGTATTTTCGAGCGGTGGGAACCAGCGGCGAGTTTGAGATGAAGATTCATTGGGAGAAGATCCATCCGAATTTCTCAAGGGAGAAAAGGGATCAGTTGCTCAAGAGCGTGACGCTGTGGATGGTGGGGGATGAAACGGAAACTTTTAAAGACGAGGGTCTGCGTCTGAGCGGCTTCGGTGAAACCCTCAGGGTGAACTTTTCTCGCAGGCTCAGGCGGTGGCTTAGGCCCGGCCAGCAAAATCGAGCGGCCGTGTTTTTTCTCTCTCTGGAATTTAATTCGTCTGCATTTCAGGGCCTCAGGGGCTTTGATGAATATAACTTTGAATCGCCCTGGAACATTCAGGTTGGGATCTATGATGACAGCGGGCAAGATGTCATGAGTTCAGCAAGCGCTATGCAGAATACCTCGACATGGCAGATTATGCGGCATAAAGATTATGGAGAAGTGCCGTTGTTCGATTGGCGCGCCATACATTGGCCGAATGAGTTTACTTTTGAAATTTAAGAGACTTTTATGGCAATAAATAAAAACATTGTATTGCTCTTTGTATTTCTTGGGTTTGGCTTTTTATTTCAGACTAATGTGAGCGTGGGAATGAGCCTATTTCAAAATGAATTTGAGAAACGTTGGGATGATCTCTCAACAGACGTCGACCGTTTAAATGAATATGTTTCGTCCCGGCCTGTGGAATTGCGCAATGTTCAAGTCGGCGCCATAGACCTTGAGGGCGTCAAATTTTTTGGCGCAACCTTTACCGGGGTCGAATGGAACGGTACAAATTTAAAAGGAGCAAGTTTTAATAAAGCAACGTTCAAGGCCTGCAAATTCATGGGGAGCCTCCACCAGGGGAGCGTTTTCAGCGATGTTATTTTTGAAAATTGTACCTTTGACAGCGCTGAATTTGGAAGAAGCACCTTTGTTAATGTGCAGTTTAAAAATTCAAATATTACTGATTCTCGCTTCAGAAACCTTCAGGGCAATGATCTTGTATTTGAGAGCTCACATCTTAAGACGAGGACGACTTTTGCTGGTTCAGCAATTCCCATGACTTTTTTACAAAGCAATCTAGAGGCCGTCAGCCTTATGGGGCTCAAGGGGCTTCATAAATTATCAATACTAGATAGCACATTGTCTGAGGTCAACTTCGGCCACGGCAATTTCTCCGACATCGTCATCAAAAAATCAAAGCAATCTGGTGGTGGTGCGCGGTTCAACAATATCACAGCCAAGAATATCACTTTTGAAGATGTTGACATGACGAAAGGCATGGCGATTGCCAGGTCGCAGGTCGGTATGGTCCGTGTCTCCGGTGGCCGTTTGGGAGTGGCGTTTGCCGAATCGACAATTCCTAAAATCTACATTCGCGATGCAGAACTTTTTTATTTGGATTTTGCCGAGGCAAAACTCGATTACGTCGAAATCGCCAACTGCAATCTCTACGACACCGGAATGTGGGACGGCTATATCGATCAGTTTTTGGTCAAAAATTCAAAATTCACGATTATCGACGGCGAAAACTTCAAGGCCGACATTTCAGTCTGGGACAACGTCACCCTTGACGGCGAAATCAACCTGACCAACGCCCAGGTCAAGGACTTCCGCCCCACGCGCCTCAAGCGCGGCCCGAATCTCAATCTCATCACGACCGGGTCCAATCTGCGCATTGATTTAAGCGGCGAGTGATTCTAAAGAAAATAAGCGTGCACTAAGGGCGCAGGTCACTTTTGCTGACGCACTTCCCTCTATGGCGCCAGTGTTCTCTGGAGCCCAAAATTCTCAAGAGCTTAGCGCCTCAGCCACGGCCTCTTTTCTCAGCAGTCCACGCTTGTTCACTTCCTCCTTGACCCGTTCTGTCAGGTCACTGGCCAGCAACCGTTCAAAGCGCACGTCGATGGTGTAGGCCTGAATGGTGAACACCGTCAGAAATGCGCGTTCGAATTCATCCTTCACCAGAACGTTCACCGTTTGTCCGCGGTGGACGTAGGGGGAGCACAGGGCCGCTTCGTGTGCGAGGGTTTTTACTTTGTCGGCATTCACGGTCGCAGGCAGGAAAAAAGTGACTTCGACCAGCTCGTGGAGGGAGCCGGTGTTGGAATTGGAGACACCGCTGTTGAGCAGCATCGAGTTGGGCAGGGTGACGATACTGTCATCGAAGGTGTGCAGGCGGCTGGCGCGCAGACCCACATTGGTGACTTCCCCGTAGTAGTTTTCGACCTTGATCATATCGCCCACCCGGAACGGGCGCTCGAACAGAATGAGGATCCCGGCGAGGATGTTTTTGATCAGGTCTTGAGCGCCCAGGCCGATGGCAACGCCCGAGGCACCGGCCACCAGCATGATGGTTTCGCCGGGGGGGCGCAGGATTTTCATGATGATGAAAGCGACAATATGCACCCAGGCCAGAAGACGAAAGACCGGGAAGATGCTCGAAATCAACAATCTGCGGCGGGGAAATTTTTCGGCCAGCAGATGGGACAGATGCTTGATGCCGTAGAGCATCAACCAGGTGAACAGCAAAAGCGCGATCGAAAGAGCGATCTTCTCAAAGTTGAGAACTTCCAGCAGTGATTTGATGACTTCCTGATCCATGAAACCTCCCGGCGGTTAATAGAGGAAATGCATTTGATCAAGCATCGCCGTGACCGCGTGCTGGGTGACTGAATCGAGGCTGTAGGGCGTATGGTCGTCAGGGGTGCCCTCGCAGATCGGTTCGATCAGCCGCAGCTGGTGGAGCAGGGTGAAGGTGAGGCGGCTGGTCAGGGCATCGACCCGGAAGATTCGCTGATGCTCCTGCGGTGAAAGCATGCCGTGGCCGGCAATTTCCGCCAGGCTCAGCAGATGATCCCGTTGCAGATCGCGAATAAAACGGGTGTCGAGCTGGCCGGGAGGGTGCAGCACGACGCGCTTGCCATTATCCTCGAATCGACTGCCGAGCAGCCAGAAATACAGGGCCGCACGCAAATTCCCGCCACTGGCGTTAAAAAGGTCGCGATAAAAGTCTTCGGCGATCTCTTCCTGATGCTTTTCACTGGTATCTTCCGATTCCGCGTCCCGCTCCGATTCTGCGAAGTGAAGCTCAATCCCTGCCTGTTCGGCGCGACGTTCGAGAGCCTCTCGCTGCTGGGTTTCGTCCGGGGCGTCGAGAGGGATTTTGTGGGTGAAGTAGGTCTCGGCCTGCACATGGCGGCACAGGTTCTGCCAGGGCCAGCGCCTGCAGGTCAGCAGCCAGAGATGGCGTCGCCTGGTGGCGAGCAGGATGTAGAAGAAGGTCTCGGCCGCCTGCCGTCCGCCGATGATGCGCAGCAGCAGGTTGTGTCCGCCGTCGAGAATGATCAGCCCCGGAGGCAGCTCCTGGATACGACTGATCAAGCCTGGTGTATCTTCGACATGATCCTCAAAACCGAACAGGTCAGACAGGAAATCCAGAACGGCCTGCTGCGATTCGAGCCGACGATCAATTTCTCCGCGCACGAACTCGAACTCATCCCCGATATTCTGCAGAAAACAGTTGACCAGGCTGGTTTTGCCGCATCCCTGCGGGCCGACCAGGACCAGGCTGCAGGGTCTCCCCTTGAGCCATTGCCCAAGGGCTTCCTGGAGTTGCTGAAGCTCGGATTCCCGCCCGATCAGCAGACCGTCAGTGGTGATCGGTTCGGCAAGAAAAAAGGGACGGATTTTTTCCGAAGGTGCTTCGAGCCTCTGCGTGAGTTCGCTGCGAGACGGGAGCGCCGCAATCGCAACCAGTTTCTCCTGGGTTTGCGCGGAGCTGGTTTGATCGCCCTTCAATCGTGATATCAATTTGTTCCAGTTTTCGGACAGCCAGCCCATGGTATCAGTCCTCGTCGGTGCAGCGCAGCACCGTCAGTGAGCGGGCGTCGACTTCAATCGATTTTCCAGCATCAAGCGATGGGGAGGATTCATGGCAGCCGGCGCAGGTGTCGAACTCAACACCCCAGCTCTGCCCCCAGGATTGTTCCGGCAGAATGAACTCCAGCGGCTCGTGATGGGCATTGAAAATCAGGTAGAAGCTGTTGTCGGTGACCGGGTCTCCTTTTGGGTTCGGGTTCGGGATCGATTTGCCGTTGAGGAAGACCCCGAGAGATTTAGCGAAACCTTCGCCCCAGTTTTCTTCATCCATCTGCACGCCCTCGAGGGTGAACCAGGCGATGTCGGTGACTTCGGCGCCATGAATTTCGCGCCCCTGGAACCAGCGTCGCCGCCTGAATACCGGGTGTCTGGCGCGAAAAGAAATCAGGTCACGGCAGAACTGAAGTAGATCTTCGTCGATGTGGTTCCAGTCGTACCAGGAAATTTCGTTGTCCTGGCAATAGGCGTTGTTGTTGCCTTGCTGGGTGCGGCCCAGCTCATCCCCCCCCAGCAGCATCGGCACCCCCTGCGACAGCAGCAGAGTGGCGACGAAATTGCGTTGCTGGCGGGCGCGCAGCTGTTGAATTTCGGGATCATCGGTGGGCCCTTCGGCGCCGCAGTTCCAGGAACGGTTGTCGTCGCTGCCGTCCTGGTTGTCCTCGCCGTTGGCTTCATTGTGCTTCTCGTCATAGGAGACCAGATCCCGTAGGGTGAAGCCATCGTGAGCGGTGATGAAATTAACGGAGGCGAAAGGCAGGCGACTGGTATTTTCGTACAGGTCGGAGCTGCCGGTGAACCGCGCTGCGAATTCACCGAGAGTCTCGTCGCGTCCAGGCCAGAAGTCGCGCACGCAGTCGCGATAGCGACCGTTCCATTCGCTCCAAACCGGGGGGAAGTTTCCGACCTGGTAACCGCCTTCGCCCACGTCCCAGGGTTCGGCGATCAGCTTGACCTGGCTGATGACCGGATCCTGCTGAATCAGATCGAAGAACGCCGAGAGCTTGTCGACGTCGTGCAGCTCTCGCGCCAGGGTGGAGGCCAGATCGAAACGGAACCCGTCGACGTGCATCTCAAGAACCCAGTAGCGCAGCGAATCCATCAGCAGCTGCAGCACGTGGGGGTGGCGCATGTGCAGGCTGTTGCCGGTCCCGGTGTAATCCATGTAATAGCGTCGGTCTTCAGGGGTGGTGCGATAATAATAAGCATTGTCGATCCCCTTGAAGCACAGGATCGGTCCCAGGTGATTGCCTTCACAGGTGTGGTTGTAGACCACGTCGAGGATCACCTCGATGCCGGCCTGATGCAGGGCGCGCACCATCTGTTTGAACTCGGCCACCACGCCCCCGGGGCGCTGGTCGGCGGCATACTCGTTATGAGGCGCGAAATAGCCGATTGAATTGTACCCCCAGTAATTGCGCAATCCCCTGTCGACCAGGTGCTTGTCATGAATGAACTGATGAACGGGAAGAAGTTCCACTGCCGTAACTCCGAGGCTTTTCAGATAGTCCACCGCCACCGGATGGGCCAGACCGGCATAGGTGCCGCGGATATCCTCCGGGATATCGGGGTGGCGCGCGGTCAGCCCCTTGACATGAGTTTCGTAGATAATGGTTTCGTGCCAGGGAATCTGCAGGCGGCGGTCGCCGTTCCAGTCGAAATGCGGCTGATGGACGACACTGCGCATGACATAGGGCGCGCTGTCCAGGTCGTTGGGAGTCTCCGGCCCTTCCTCGAACTGGTAGGGGAACACCGCCTCATCCCATTCGATGGTTCCTTCTATCGCCTTGGCGTAAGGATCGAGCAGCAGCTTGGCCGGATTGCAGCGGTGCCCCTCCTCCGGCTTCCATGGGCCATGGACGCGGAATCCATAGCGCTGCCCGGGTTCGACTTCCGGAAGATAGCCGTGCCAGCAGTAGCCGGTCACTTCCGGAAGTTCGATGCGGGTTTCGTTGCCTTCTGCGTCGAAAAGGCACAACTCGACACGGTCGGCAATTTCAGAGAAGAGGGAAAAATTGGTTCCAAAGCCGTCGTATATGGCTCCAAGAGGATAGGGATGACCGGGCCAGACTTTCATGGCAAAACTCCTTGAGTGGGATCTGCTCGACTGCAAAGCAAAGTATAACCCGACTTGCTTCAGGGGCAAGATTGCTTATTTTGGAGCATTTATGTCGACTTTGGCGCAAAAAATGCTTAATAAAGACAATGTTATTGTGTATATTTTCCGATAAACTCTTTTCCTCCAGTCCTGGGGAGCCCCATGTCCAAGACACTCTCCGCATCGATCCGTTCGCGAGCCCTCAAGGCCGCGGGCATTTATGCTTTTTTCGGTCTGCTCTGGATCCTCTTTTCCGATCAACTGCTTGCGCTGATCGCTGTTGACGCCCGCCATCTTGCGCGTTTGCAGACGCTTAAAGGCTGGTTTTTCATCCTCTTCACGGCGGTGCTTTTTTACGTTGTGGTTTATCGCGCTCTCGTCTCGCAGGAGAAGGCTGCGCAGTCTTCACGGGAAAGCGAGGCCCGATTTCGTGCCATTTTTGATGGCGTCGATGATGCCATATTTCTGCATGATGCCGAAACGGGAGAGATTCTTGACGTCAACAAACGAAGCGAAGAGATGTTCGGTTATTCCTTTGATCAGTTGCGCAGTATGACGGTGGGCGAACTCAGTGAGAATCAGCCGCCGTACACTCAGCAGGAGGCGGTCGCCTGGATGAAGCGTGCCTCTCAAGGGCAGCCCGTGCGCTTTGAATGGCGTTCGCGTCGCAGCGACGGTTCCCTGTTCTGGAGTGAAATCAACATGCGGCGCGCGAATCTGCAGGGAAAACAGGTTCTCATGGTCACCCTGCGCGAGGTCAGCGCCCGCCGGCAGGCGCAGGAGGCTTTGCGGGAGAGCGAGGAACGCTACCGCACCCTGGCAGATCTGTCCCCCGATTCAATTCTGGTCAATACCGAAGGGCGTTTTGTCTACGCCAATGCGGCCGCGTGCGATCTTCTCCATGCCCCCAGTATCGAGTCCATCATAGGTCACTCCCCTTTTGATTTCATTGAGCCGGATCAGCATGGGCAGGTTCGCGAGCGTATCGCCCGCGTGCTGCAGTCGAAGGAGAAGGCTTCTCCAGACCACCAGCGCTGGCGATGCTTCGATGGTTCAATTGTCGACGTCGAGACGTCTGCCGGCGGTGTTACCTGGCATGGTCGACCCGCGGTTCAGGTTCTGCTGCGCGACATTTCGGAGCGCATCCGTGATGAACAGGAACTGCGTGCCGCCAAGGCTGCGGCTGAACAGGCCACCCGCGCCAAAAGCGAATTTCTCGCCAACATGAGCCATGAAATCCGCACCCCTCTCAACGGACTGTTCGGAATTCTGCAGCATCTGCGCAGCCAGGGCTTGAATCCGGAGCAGGCCGAGTGTGTCGAGACGGCGTTGGGATCCGGGCGGCGTCTGCTGGGCATTCTTAATGATATCCTCGACCTCTCACGCATTGAAGCGGGGCGTCTGCAGCTTGAGCGGGAGTGTTTCCACCCAGCGGCTACGGTCGAGGAAGTTGTCGGCATTTTCCAGGCCGGAGCCCGTGAAAAAGAGGTCGAACTTATCTGGACGGTCGACCCTGACTTGCCGTTTGTGGTCGGTGATGAGGGGCGTGTGCGGCAGGTGCTGTTCAATCTGGTGGGCAATGCCGTCAAATTTACCGAGAAGGGCGAGGTAGAAATTCGCGCTGAGATTACACCCGCTTCTCAAACTCAGGATTCCCTTGTTTTGCGGTTTACCGTCAGAGACACCGGAATCGGAATCGAGGGCGCCAACCTTAAAGAGCTGTTTACCCCATTTACACAGGCCGACGGCAGTCACACCCGCAAATACGGCGGCTCGGGGCTGGGTCTGGCGATCGTGCAGCGGCTTGTCGAACTGATGGGTGGTCGGGTCAGCATAGAAAGCAGGGTGGGAAGCGGTACCCATGTGGTCTTTACATGTCTTGTCACTCCTTCAGGAGAACAGGATTGTCCCAAGCGAAAAGAATGTGAGGCAACGACGGAGCCTGCGGAAACAGCCCCGGTGATCCGAGGGCTTGATGTGCTGGTCGCGGAAGATGACCGTGTCAACCGGCTGGTTCTCGAGCGGTTCCTGACCAGCCAGGGACACCGTGTGGCCAGCGTCACCAACGGACGGGCCTGTCTCGACATATTGGAGAAACGCTCTTTCGATGTGATCCTGATGGACATTCAGATGCCGGAAATGGATGGAATCGACGTAACCCGCCATATCAGGGCGCGAACCGATGACCGCCGATATACGCCTGTGGTCGCCCTGACGGCCCATGCCATGAAAGGGGATCGAGAGACCTTTCTTAAGGCCGGGATGGACGCCTATCTGAGCAAGCCGGTGGATTTTAAGGAGATACAGCAGGTTGTGGCGCAACTTGCGACCAGGAACCTTTCCGAAAAAGGCGATGAAGGACATGATGAATATGTGCAGGATGTTTGAATGCTTCTGCGAATAAATACGCCAATTATGCAAATGGCTGAGAGGCTCCTCAGGTCTTGGGCGGCAGTGGCGCTGATGGGGATGGTGTTTCTTCTAGGTGTGCTTTCTGCCGCTGCCGAAGACAGCGGATCATCTCCGACCGACTCGAAGGTGATTCTGTCTGCAACGGAGTACGACTACCCTCCTTTCTGTGTTCTCGATTCTGCCGGTCATCCCGACGGTTTTTCGGTTCAGCTCCTGCGCGCCGCCATGGATGCGATGGGTTCCAGGGTAAAGTTCAAAATCGGGCCCTGGAGCGAGGTCAAAAAGTCGCTGGCGGACGGTCGGGTGCAGGTATTGCCTCTGGTAGGGCGTACTCCCGAGCGGGAAGACATCTTCGACTTCACTTTTCCCTATCTCACCATGCACGGCACCATTGTCGTGCGCCAGGACGAGGAAGGGATACGGTCGACCGAGGATCTGGTCGGCCGACAGGTCGCCGTGATGAAGGGGGATAACGCTGAAGAATTTCTGCGCCGCTCTACAACTGGCGTCGAGATCGCCACGCGGGAGAGCTTTGAGGTCGCTCTGCGGGAACTGGCGCAGGGGCAGCATGACGCGGTGGTGACGCTGCGACTGGTCGCCCTGCAGTTGATTAATCAGATCGGGGCCGAGAATCTCAAGCTGGTCGGCGGACCGATGAAGGACTTTACTCAGTCGTTCTGTTTCGCTGTGCGGGAAGGCGACAAGGAGCTTTTGAGTATCCTCAATGAGGGGTTGGCCCTGGTGATCGCCGACGGCACCTACCGACGCCTTCATGCTGAATGGTTCGGTCCGATCGAGGAGCGTATGCGGCGCCGAAGCCGCATTGTCGTCGGGGGCGACAATAATTTCCCGCCCTTTGAATATCTTGACGCCAACGGTCGACCCACGGGCTACAATGTTGAGCTTACCCGCGCCATTGCACAGGAGATGGGGCTTGATGTGAGTATTTCGCTAAAGCCCTGGGCAGAGGTGCGGTCAGATCTGGCGGAAAACAAAATCGATTTAATTCACGGCCTGTTCTATTCTCCCGAGCGCGATGATGTGTTCGATTTTTCACCACCGCACGCCGTGGTTAATTATGCATTTGTGACCCTCGGTGAAAAGAGGGCTCCTCGAAGCCTGTCCGATCTGTCCGGTTTGTCGGTGCTGGTTATGCAGGGCGATATCATGCACGACGCGCTCCTCGAACAGAACGGGGATTTTGAGATCGTTGCCGTGGAGTCCCAGAAGGAGGCTCTCCGGCAATTGACATCCGGAAAGTATGATTGCGCCCTGGTCGCCAAAATCCCCGCTCATTACTGGATCTCCAGAAACGACTGGCAAAATCTGCATATTGCCGACCGAACCATTCGTTCTCAAGAATACTGCTACGGGGTGCTCAGTGGTAACGACTGGCTCTTAAGTCGATTTTCCGAAGGACTCGCCAATCTCAAGGCGAGCGGCGAATACCGTCGAATCTATGCAAAATGGCTCGGCCCCTACGAAGAGCGCAAGTCCGGTTTCTCTGATGTGATCAAGCCACTTTTGTGGCTGGTTGTCCCGATATTGCTGCTGCTGGTCGCGGCTTTTATCTGGACCTGGACGCTGCGAATCAAAGTCAGACAGAGCACTGCGGATCTTCGCGCCGAAATCGCCGAGCGCAAACAGGCGCAGGAGCAACTGCTGGCGGCCAAGGTTGCCGCGGAGCAGGCAACGAAAGCCAAGAGCGAATTTCTGGCAAACATGAGCCACGAGATCCGCACCCCCCTCAATGGTCTTCTCGGCATGCTTCAGCATCTCAAATATACTCCTCTGCAGGAGGAGCAGTCTGACTACGTCGAGACGGCTCTTGGTTCAGGACAGCGGCTTCTGGGAGTTCTCAACGACATTCTCGATCTGTCCCGCATCGAAGCGGGCAAGATGGATCTGGAGAAGGAGAGTTTTGATCCTGCTCGAGTTGTGCGCGAGGTGACCGGGATTTTCCAGGCCAATGCCGACGCGAAACATATTGCGCTGCGTTGTGACATTGATCCCGAACTCCCCTGGGTGGTCAGCGATGAAGGACGATTGCGCCAGATTCTTTTCAATCTGGTTGGCAACGCGGTCAAATTTACCGAAAAGGGAGAGGTCGCAGTTTCCGCCTGGGTTCAAAATTCAGAAACATCTGGCGAAGAGGGCGGGGCGCAGCGTGTCACCCTGGCTTTTGAAGTCCATGACACGGGGATCGGAATCCCGGACGACAAGCTGGAGGGTCTTTTTGAACCTTTCACCCAGGTTGACGGCACTCATGCCCGTAAATACGGCGGTTCGGGGTTGGGATTGGGGATCGTACGCCGCCTGGTGGACCTGATGGGGGGGCGTATTGACATCGACAGCCAACCAGGGTGTGGAACCCGGGTTACCCTGGCTCTGCGGCTGGCTGTTGCGGAGCCAGGGGATTGCGGTACCGAGACTGAAGGTGATCCCCGACAGAATACGCCTCTTGGGTCATTGAATATCCTGGTGGCCGAGGATGAGCGGGTCAACCGCCTGATCATCGAGCGCCTGCTGACAAAACAGGGTCATCGTGTAGTTGCGGTGACGGACGGCCATCATTGTCTGCAGGCCCTGGATGATGATGATTTTGACGTGATCCTGATGGATATTCAGATGCCGGAGATGGACGGGCTTGAAACGGCTCGCGCCATCCGTGCCCGCCTTGATGACAAGGGCGAAGTGCCCATTGTCGCCCTGACCGCCCATGCCATGAAGGGCGATCGTGAGACTTTTCTGGCGGCGGGTATGGATGATTATCTCAGCAAGCCGGTGGATTTCGACGAGGTCAGCCGTGTTCTGGGAAGGGTTATCGAAGGGTGATTTTGTTCAGCAGGGACCGCAGGTTACGGCGGTTCTGTCGAGAATGTCAGCTGAATAGTTGCGTTGGCGCAAGTTCAGTATGGAGTGCGATCGGCCATTTGCAGGTAGCGCCGGGCCACCTGCAAGGCCTCGTCCTTCAGAAGTTGAATGGCCTGAATGCTTCTATCCCGCCTGCTCTTGATGATCTCCCGGTAAAAACAGTTGTCGTCAAAGCCGATATTCTCTGCATCTTCGATGGTGAACCCGAAGAATATATTTCGCATGCGCGCCCAGTAGATTGCGGCGAGGCACATGGGGCAGGGTTCGCCGGTGGTGTAGATGTCGCAATCGGTCAGCTCGAACGTGTCGAGCCGGCTGCAGGCGTCGCGTATGGCGACGATTTCGCCGTGGGCGGTGGGGTCGTTGGTGGCGATGACACGATTCCACCCCTCGCCGACAATGATCCCATCCTTGACAACCACGGCGCCGAAAGGCCCGCCATCCCCCGCCTCAATTCCTTGAGCGCTCAACGCGATGGCGCGGCGCATGAATTTTTCGTGCAGTGGAGAGCTTTCAATCTTTGTTTCAGGATGGTTGGACACCGGGTATTTCCTCTGCTGAACTGTGCTGGATGTTCAAAAAAAGCCCCGGGGCCTGATGCCCCGGGGCTTTGTGTCTTTAGGAGACAGGATTAAAGACCAAGCTGCTTGAAGAAGTCATTGCCCTTGTCATCCACCAGGATGAACGCGGGGAAGTCTTCGACTTCGATCTTCCAGACCGCTTCCATGCCCAGTTCGGGGAAGTCAATGCATTCGACCTTCTTGATATTCTCTTCAGCCAGCACCGCAGCGGGGCCGCCGATGGAGCCGAGATAGAATCCGCCGTGCTTCTTGCAGGCGTCGGTGACCTGCTGGCTGCGGTTACCCTTGGCGATCATGACCATCGAACCGCCGTTGGCCTGCAGCAACTCGACATAGCTGTCCATGCGGCCGGCGGTGGTGGGACCGAAAGAACCTGAAGCTTTGCCTTCGGGGGTTTTGGCCGGTCCGGCATAATAGATCGGATGATTCTTCAGATATTCGGGCAGCGGCTTGCCGGAATCAAGAATCTCTTTAAATTTGGAATGAGCAATGTCGCGGCCGACCACGATAGTGCCATCGAGCAGCAGCGGATCGCCGACCTTGAGCTCGGAAAGATCCGCCAGAATCTCCTTCATGGGGCGATTGAGGTTGATCTTGGTGCCGTGAGCGTGTTTTCCGCGGTACTTTTCGGGGATGAAGCGGCCGGGGTTGCGGTCCATCTCTTCGACGAAAAGCCCGTCCTTGGTGATCTTGGCCTTGATGTTGCGGTCGGCCGAGCAGGAGACCGCCATCCCGACGGGGCAGGATGCCCCGTGACGGGGCAGGCGGATGACGCGCACGTCATGTGCGAAGTACTTGCCGCCGAACTGGGCGCCGATACCGAGATCCTGGGCCGCCTTAAGCAGGCGCTCCTCAAGTTCGATGTCGCGGAAGGCCTGGCCATGTTCGTTGCCCTCGGTCGGCAGGTTGTCCAGTTCCTTGGCGGTGGCGAGCTTCACGGTCTTCATGACGGCGTCGGCGCTGGTGCCGCCCACCACGAAGGCAATGTGGTAGGGAGGGCAGGCCGCAGTACCGAGCGTCTTCATCTTTTCAACGAGAAAATTATACAGCTTGTCGGGAGTCAGCAGCGCCTTGGTCTCCTGGTAGAGCATGGTCTTGTTGGCGCTGCCGCCGCCTTTGGCCATGAACAGGAATTTGTAAGCGTCGCCGTCAGTGGCCATGACATCGATCTGGGCCGGCAGGTTGGTGCCGGTGTTCTTCTCTTTGTACATATCCAGAGCGACGGTCTGGGAGTAGCGCAGATTTTCCTCGGTGTAGGTCTTGTAGACCCCTTTGGAGAGGTATTCTTCATCCTTGACGCCGGTCCAGACCTGCTGGCCTTTTTTGCCAATCACGGTGGCGGTGCCGGTATCCTGGCACAGGGGCAGTTCGAAATCGGCGGAGATTTCCGCGTTGCGCAGAAATGCCATGGCGACGCCGCGGTCGTTGGGCGAGGCGTCCGGGTCGGTGAGGATCTTGGCAACCTGCTCATTGTGCTCGGGACGCAGCAGGAAAGAGACATCCTTCATGGCCTGGTTGGCAAGCACCGTCAGGGCCTCGGGATCGACCTTGAGGACTGGCTTGCCGTCAAACTCAACTGTCGACACGTATTTTTCGGAATCGGGGATCTTGTAGTACTTGGTCTGATCCTGACTCAGTGGGAAAGGTTCCTGGTACACGAATTCAGGCATGTCTTCTCTCCTTTGCTCATGGGTATTAAAGTCGCGCCCGCCCACGGGACGGGCGACCATGTAACCTCCGGCGCGCGTCATTATAGAATACTGTATACAGATTTGTCGACAGCTAGTTTCCCTGATGTACACTCCGACCGAAGTTTGTCAACTCTCCCCAACGGGGGGAGGTCGGGAAGGGGGGGCGGGGTACTCGAGAAGCCGCAGGAAGGCACCCACACGTGACAAAAAACCATGATTTGTGTTATTCCCTTATTTCTCTCGGTCTTTACGCAGGCGCACAAAGCTTTTCTTGCCGGCCCGCCCGGTTTCCCCATGGAGCGATTCTCAAATGCAGCGTTACGTCAAACTGATCCTGACCTCCCGTGTCTACGAAGTGGCGATCGAGACCCCCCTCGAAGAGGCACCCGGCCTTTCACGCAGCCTCGGCAACCGGGTTCTGCTCAAGCGCGAAGATCTGCAGCCGGTATTCTCTTTCAAATTACGCGGAGCATACAACAAGATCGCCAATCTCCCCGAGGAGCAGCGCGCCGCCGGGGTGATCGCCGCTTCGGCCGGAAATCATGCCCAGGGGGTGGCTTTTTCGGCGCGTCAACTGGGAATCAAAGCCACCATCGTCATGCCTGCCACCACGCCGCGCATCAAGGTCGATGCGGTCGCAGCAATGGGCGCCGATATCGTTCTGCATGGCGACAACTACTCGGAGGCGGCCGATCGCTGCGCCGAACTGATCGAACAGTCGGGTATGACATTCATTCATCCCTTTGACGACGAGCTTGTCATTGCCGGCCAGGGGACCGTGGCCGATGAAATCCTGCGACAGAGCGCCGGTCGGGTCGATGCCGTGTTCGTTCCGGTGGGCGGCGGCGGGTTGATCGCCGGCATGGCGGTGTTTCTCAAGGCTCTGCGCCCCGATGTGAAAATTATAGGGGTTGAGCCGGCGGACAGCGATGCCATGGCCCGCTCTCTGGAGACCGGTCGGCGCGTGAAACTGGAATCGGTCGGAATCTTTGCTGATGGGGTGGCGGTGCGCGAAGTCGGCCGGCAGACCTTTGATCTCTGCCGACGCCATGTCGATGAGATCATCCGCGTCGACACCGATGAGTTGTGCAGCGCCATCAAGAGTGTCTACCAGGCCACCCGTTCCATTGTCGAACCGGCCGGGGCTCTGGCCCTGGCCGGGCTTAAAAAGTATGCGCGGCGCGAACAGCTCTCCGGGCGGACTCTGGTGGCGGTCAACTCCGGCGCCAATATGAATTTCGATCGCCTGCGCTACGTGGCTGAACGCACCCTGGTGGGGGAAAAGCAGGAGGCGCTTTTTGCCGTCACCATTCCCGAAGAGCCCGGCGCCCTCAAGCGTTTCTGTCAGCAACATGTGGAGGGGCGCAATATCACCGAATTCAATTATCGCCTCTCCGGTCGGGATGCGGCGCATATATTCGTTGGCATTGCCATCCGCGACGAGGAGGAACGCCACAGTTTCGGCGGCCGTCTACGCGACGCCGGTTTCGAAAATCTTGACCTGACCGATAACGAGCTCGCCAAAACCCATGTTCGCTACATGGTGGGAGGACGCGCCCCCGAGACCGGCCGTGAGGTACTGTATCGATTCTGGTTTCCGGAACGCCCGGGGGCTCTAGGGAAATTTCTTGAGGCCATGGGGGCGACCTGGAATATCTCTTTGTTCCATTACCGGACACAGGGAGGGGATTTCGGCAGGGTTCTGATCGGCCTGGAAATCCCTGAAACGCAGGAAGCCGATTTCCAGAGATTTCTCAAGCAGCTGGGTTACCGTTTTGAGCAGGAAACCGATAATCCGGCCTATCGGCTCTTTTTGTAACATTAACTTGTTCCGTCCGCCGTTCGATTTTTCTGGGAATCCTGCTAACCTTTCTCTACGTAATGTTGAGCATAAGGAAAGAAAGGAGGTTCCAGACATGATTAAATTCTACGATCCCGGTGATGCTGCAGAACAGGCCGAGGTGGAGAGCTTGTTGCGCCAAAACGGCATCGAGTATTTCCTCAAATCGGGCAATGGCAACGGTCCTTCCGAAATTCTGGTGGCGGAAGAAGATCTTCCGCAGGCTCAGAAATTGATTGACGAAATGAATCGCAGTCGCTGAGCATCTACTGCCGGAAATGCAATGAAAAATTCCTTAAATCGACAAATCAGACAACCCTTTCCCCCGGAGAGGGTTTTTTTCATTATAGACGCTGAGGGGTATCTCAGTCCTTTCCGGACAGGCATGGTGATTACACGCAGAGAGAATGCTTTTCTGCGTGATTTGACGCATTCCGCTATGGAGCGCTTTAAGCTTTTAGGGTAACTTGGAAAAATTAGATAAACAGAAATTCCGGTTATCCTCTTGTGAAGTTCAAGGCTTGCGGTTGCCCGGAAAATCAGCTTATTTGTCCGGCATTAGCGGCTGCGGCAAATGTGCATGTTTCTTGCTTTTATTATTGCCTTTATTGTTTCTGATTTTTTTTACGTTCCGATCTGACCGGAAATAGATCGATTTTATTTCAATTTTGCTGCGACTGTTGAAATTGGGGAGGGTGCTATGGAAAGCACAGCCGTTATTGTGGGCGGGGCAGACGACGGGGGTTTGCCCATAACAGAAATTCTTGAAAATCAGGGGTTTCGGGTTCGGGATGTTAACGGTCTTGAAAATCTGACGGAAGCAATTCAGGAGGAAAGTCCGGATTGTATCCTGCTCGATTCCTCCCTCATTGGTTCTGATCCCACCGGGATTGTTAACCATCTGCGTTCCCTTGAAGGGCTTCGTGGAAGCGCTCTCGTTCTTCTTGCCCCAGGGGCGCGCTCTTCATTCCCCGGCCTGGATCCTTTTTCTCTTTCCGTCGATGACTATCTGTCTCGATCAGCATCCGCCGATGAGCTTGCCGCAAGATTGAAAGCCGCTATCCTGCGACGGCGCTTTCTGTGCGGGGGGGCACCCCGTGAAAACAGTTGTCTTGAGAAAATGAAGCAGGTTCGCTTCGCCCTCCAGGAGATTCTGAGCGAATTGAGCCATTTCAAGAACCTGGGACGTTGTTCGATCGCGCTGCTGGAGGAGGATTGTCGCTCCGCTCATGTCGTGGCTTCAAGCGACGCGCCGCCGTCGGCGCAGTGGTTGCTCGATCTGGCGGATTACCCGGAACTGATTGAGGTCTCTCGGACGGGTTCACCTTTGGTGGTCTCTGATGTGCGGACTTCTCCGCTGATGGCGCCGGTCGTCGAGAGGCTCGCCCCCACAGGGTTCCGTTCGCTGCTGGTGGTCCCGGTTCTGGCCGGTGGGCGTGTTGTCGGCGCCATGGTGTTGCGATTCCATGAACGGGAACCGGAACTCTCACGGGAGGATTTCTTTTTCTGCCGCTTGATGACGATGCTGTTTGCTCGACTGCTCGGCTCCGCAGTTGAGGATCGCGGCCTTTCGTCTGCGGAAGAGGCCGATGCCGGAGCCTGGGCACGTTTTAGCCGTCATCGGGAAGAGTTTACCGCCAGCGCTCTTCACGCTCTGCGAGAGCCAGTGGCGGCAATTCATGGTTTTGGTTCGCTGCTGCGTGAGAGTTGCTTTGACCAGTTGGATTCCGATCAGCGGGATTATCTTGAGAAGGTGATTGCGCATTGCGGTGAATTGAATGGGTTGTTGTGCAACATCCTCGATCTGTCCCGGTTGATTTCAGGGCGATACTGCCTGGACGTTGCGCCGCGCGATCTTGGTATCCTGCTGCGTAGCGCGTATGAGAAAACCTGGCCGTCTGCTCTGCGCAGGGGGCTGCTGTTTCAGTGGGATCTGCCCACCGCCCCCTGTTGTGCTCTGTTTGAAACGGCGGGGATTCAGCAGATTATTTGCGGCTTGCTGGAGGACGCCATTGAGCGGGCCCCTTTGGGCAGCACCCTTCATGTGAGGGTCGATGAGACCGATAAATTCATCTGTGTGCTTATCGAGGATAATGGAGGAACGGTGGATGATGAATGCGCATTGCATGTGGCTCTCTATCGCGCCATCATGGAGGCGCACCAGGGTCGTCTGGAGACGGGCCGTACGGAAGGCGGCAGGCGGAGAACTCAACTTTTTCTACGCAAACCCCAGCCTTTGAATTGATGTGAGAGCGGAGTTTGAAATCAGTGAGTTTTCTTTTTTCGGGTAAATAATTGACGGTTTTGCTCAGGTATGTTATAGACAAGAGCAGGCTTGAATTTGCGAGAAGACGGAGCGAATCGCAGCTGCCGTGCCAGCAAGACGACTTCGGCAGACGGTTTTTTTCCGGAACCCGGAAAAAGGAGTATCAGATACGATGTTCGACACTCTCAAGCAGGATATCAAAGCGGTTTACGATCGAGACCCTGCCGTGCGCAGCGTGGCCGAGGTCCTCTTCTGTTACCCTGGGTTTCATGCATTGCTGTTTTATCGCCTGGCCCATGCCCTGTGGACGCGAAAACTCTATTTTCTAGGACGCTTTATTTCGCATATCGGCCGTTTTCTGACCGGCATCGAGATCCATCCGGGAGCCCGTATCGGCAAGGGCTTTTTTATCGATCACGGCATGGGAGTGGTGATCGGTGAAACCGCCGAAATCGGCGAAAACTGCACCCTTTATCACGGCGTGACCCTGGGTGGAACCTCCTGGGCGAAGGAGAAGCGCCATCCCACTCTGGGGGATAATGTCATTATCGGTTCCGGCGCCAAGGTACTGGGGCCTTTTACCGTAGGTTCTGGCAGTAAGGTCGGTTCCAATTCGGTTGTCGTCAAAGAGGTGCCGCCCAACAGTACCGTGGTCGGTGTCCCCGGACGCATGGTGATTTCCGAAGGGAAAAAGGTCGAGGAAAAAGCTGATCTGAATCATGACAAGCTGCCCGACCCGGAAGCCAAGGCGATCTCCTGTCTTTTCGACCAGATCCGGGCTCTTGAACGCAAGGTCAAGGATCTGAGTGACCAACTGAACGAGATGCGTTCCTCCGGCTCGAGCGACAAGACGGCTGAGAATGCGGGTAAACGGAAGAAAGCCGAAGCCTGAGCGGCAGTGCAAGCATTATGAGACTTTCGACCAAAGCACAATACGCTGTGCGGGCCATGGTAAGCCTGCACCTGCACAGTGATGGAACGCCGACTTCGATCAAGGATATCGCTGCCCGCGAAGAGATCTCCTCGACATACCTCGAGCAGCTGTTCGTCAAGCTGCGGCGGGGGCGGATCGTCGAGAGTGTGCGCGGCCCGGGGGGGGGCTACGTTCTGGCGCGTCCAGCACACTCGATTCAGGTCGATCAGATTATCGACAGTGTCGAAGAAACTCTTGTGCCGGTTTCCTGCATGGAGCAGAATGGCCGCTGCGCCTGCGACGACCAGTGTGTGACCCATACGGTCTGGCAGGGGCTCGGGGAAAAGATCCGGACCTTTCTCGGGTCGATTACCCTGGAGGATCTGACCCGCGAGGCTCGTGAAAGAATGACATCCCGGCAAGCACGCTGAAACAGATAGCCCGGTTTCGCCTGTTTTTTCTGATTTCAATTCTGATATTTCGAAATAGGAGATGGAGGAGTAAGACAGTGAAGAAAATCTACATGGATTACAACGCCACAACTCCGGTGCGGCCGGAGGTGCTTGATGCCATATTGCCTTTTTATCGTGAAGAGTTCGGCAATCCCTCCAGTGTGCATTGGGCGGGGAGGGCTGTGAGTGGCGCGGTTGAAAAGGCACGCGAGCAGGTCGCCGGGCTGATCAACTGCTCTCCTGCAGAAATTGTTTTTACCTCCTGTGGCAGCGAGGGCGACAACATGGCCCTGAAAGGCACGGTTGCCGCTCTGCGGGATAAGGGCAATCATATTATTACCACTGCAGTTGAACATCCCGCTGTTTTCGAGACCTGCCAGTATCTGGAGAAAAACGGTTGCGACCTGACCTTTCTGCCGGTCGACGGCGACGGCATGATCAATCTCAAGCAACTCGAGGATGCCATCACCGAGAAAACCATCCTGATCTCTGCCATGTGGGGAAACAATGAAACGGGAACCCTGTTCCCGGTGGAAGAGATCGGCCAGATTGCGCGCAAGCACAAGGTGCGTTTTCATACCGACGCGGTACAGGCAGTGGGAAAGATTCCCGTCGATGTGCAGAAAGCCGGAGTCGATCTGCTGGTGCTTTCCGGCCACAAGATTGGTGCACCCAAAGGGGTTGGCGCGATCTACATCCGGCGCGGCACACGCATGATGCCGCTGATTCACGGCGGCCACCAGGAACGCAACCGTCGTGCCGGCACCCACAATGTTGCGGGGATTGTCGGCCTGGGCATGGCCTGTGAGCTGGCGGGACAGAACCTGGAGGAGAATGCCGAGCGCATGGCGCGCCTGCGGGACAAGCTCGAGCAGGGCATCCTTGACCAGATTCCCGATGTCAAGGTTAACGGCCACCGCACACAGCGGCTGCCCAATACCCTCAATGTCAGTTTTGCCTACATCGAGGGTGAATCGCTGCTGCTCAATTTCGACATGAAGGGCGTGGCGGCCTCTTCCGGGTCTGCCTGCACGTCGGGGTCGCTGGAGCCTTCGCACGTGATGGGCGCTATGGGGGTGGATGTCGCCCTGGCCCATTCCAGTACCCGTTTCAGTTTGGGGCCTGACAGTGCCGAAGAGGATGTCGATTATATCCTTGAAATTCTACCGCCCATTATTCAGAGGCTGCGGGAAATGAGCCCTCTCTATCCCGGTAACAAATAAGTAAACTACAGGAGAATCACTATGTATACCGAAAAAGTCATGGACCACTTCAGCAATCCCCGCAACGTGGGCGAAATCGAGAATGCCGATGGGGTGGGTGAGGTCGGCAATGCGTCCTGCGGCGATATTATGAAGATCTTCCTCAAGGTTGAAGACAATGTCATCAAGGACATTAAATTCAAGACCTTCGGGTGCGGCGCTGCCATTGCCACTTCATCGATGGTGACGGAAATGGCGATCGGCAAAACCCTGGATGAAGCCATGGAATTGACCAATGCCGCCGTCGCCGACGCTCTGGACGGGCTGCCGGCCAACAAGATGCACTGCAGCAACCTGGCTGCCGACGCTCTCCACGAAGCGATCAAGAATTACAGGGAAAATCACGGTTGATTCAGAACGCCGATTATTTTGAGGGTCAGGAGGCCGCTGCGATTTTCCG
>NPID01000367.1_pt1 | contig 47534 bp, 32 predicted proteins | sample 8637491 | NCBI WGS metagenome assembly NPID01 (sample SAMN07420843, study PRJNA396082) | bioreactor metagenome | isolation source: sample BA6 brine-fed electro-methanogenic bioreactor BA | place: Japan: Kochi | collected 2016-06-14 | reverse complement strand
ATGGCTTTGGCTCGCTTACCATCTACCAAGCGCCCGCCTTTGGCAGCGCGGTGGTAACTGCCAGCCGTACCATTGAGTACACGCCGAGCAACCACTTTACGGGCGAGGTAACGTTCCGCTACCTGGTAACCGATGCCGATGGCGACTTCGCCATGGCCACCGTAACGGTAACCGTTGAGGAGAAGCCCAACTCAATCCCTGTAGCCAACGACGTGAACGTGGCCACTAGCTTCAACACGCCACGGGTAATCGATGTGCTGCACAATGATACAGGGCTCGATGATGTTCCAATAACAGTCTCCATTAACTATGCGCCAAATCCAGCACAAGGTTCGGTTGAAGTAAATGCTGATAATACCGTAACATTTACGCCTGCTCAGGATTATGTTGGAATATCAACTTTCCAATACACCGTAATGGATGTTGACGGAGATGCAGATTTTGCAACCGTTACTGTTGACGTAAAATCGGGTGAGAATTATGTACCCGTTGCTAACGACGATGCAGCCATAACATATGTTAATACATCTGTTGATATTGATGTTCTAGCAAATGACAGCGGATTGGAGGATGGTTTCGGATCGATAGAGGTTTATGAGCAACCATTATTTGGTAATGCAGAGGTAATTGAAGGGAACCTAATTAGGTTTACTCCGGCTAACTTCTATATGGGCAATATTACCTTTACATATAAACTTTCTGATACAGATGGCGATTACGATATCGCAACGGTTTCGGTGGGTATTTTCGATGAGAATAATCCAAAACCAGTTGCCAATGACGATAGAGTTGGAACCAGTTTCAATACTTTGGTAACCATTGATGTGCTTGCAAACGACACAGACTTAGACGATGAGCCAATTACGGTTACTGTTCTTACTGAACCAAACGTTGCTGAAGGTAGCGCCTCGGTTAACCCCGATAACACCATTGATTTTACACCTGCAACAGACTTTGCTGGAGTAGTTACCTTCAGCTACTTGGTAACCGATGCAAATGGCGATACCGATGATGCAACCGTTGAGGTTACTGTTAAGAGCGGTGAAAACTTTGTTCCAATTGCCAACGACGATAGCCGAGGAACAAGTTTTAATACACCTGTTGTGGTTGATGTGTTGGAGAACGACCTTAATCTTAACGACGAGCCAATTACCGTGAGCATTAGCGTACCAAGCAATTCAGCCTTTGGCGAAGCGTTAGTAAATGGCGACAATACCATTACGTTTACTCCTGCTACCGATTATGTTGGGTTAGCCACTTTTATTTACTCGGTAACCGATGCCGATGGCGATAGCGATAATGCCCTTGTTTCAATTACAGTTAAGGATGGCGAAAACTTCGTTCCCATAGCACAAAGCGATGTAGCCTATACCCACATGGATACTCCAATTGATATTGATGTACTTGCTAATGATACAGGGCTCGATGATAGCCCAATAACAATTTACGTAAATAGCGCAGAGGTTAATAATGGAGAAGTTGAAGTTACCGAATCGAATCAAGTTAGGTTTACACCTGCTATCGGTTTTGTTGGAGAAACTGTTTTCGCATACAGAGTGGTTGATGTTGATGGCGATTTCGACGAGGCCACAGTTACTGTTAACGTTTACCACGAGGTTATTGCCATTAACGATGAGGCTGAGGTAATGCGCAACGAAGAAGTAACCATTAATGTGCTGGCAAACGACCAGGGTATTGAATCGATTATTCCAGAGTTAACCATTACTTACATGCCTACACACGGTATGGTAACTGTAAATGCGGATAACTCTATTACTTATACCCCCGATTTCGATTACTTTGGTGACGATTCCTTTGAGTATATGGTTTGCAGCCAGTACGGCAGCTGTAGCGATGCTGAAGTAAGTATCGATGTGAAAATCGAGAAATTCAAAATTCCTGAAGGTTTCTCACCCGATGGTGATGGTATAAACGATAAGTTTGAGATTATTGGTATTGAGGCCTACAAGCAGGTTACCATTAAGATTTATAACCGTTGGGGTAATCTTGTATACCTAAACACAAACTACAAGAATAGCTGGGACGGAAAGGCAAGTGCCTCAATGTCTGTAGGAAAAACGTTACCAACTGGTACATACTACTATATCATCGAAATTGTTGATACAAAGGAGAAGTTTAGTGGGAATGTTTTTCTTAAGCGGTAACTGAGTTAAAAATTGAGAAAATTTAGACCTATGAAAAGTTTACGTTCAATAAAATTTTTTGCATTGGCAATAGTATTATTGGCTTCATTGGGAGCTAGTGCACAACAAGATCCAGTTTTTACTCATTACCTGCAAAATCCGATTGCGTTTAACCCTGCAATTGCTGGAACCGTTGAGGGGCTGAATCTTAGCTTACTTACAAGGCATCAGTGGATTGGACTCGATGGTGCACCGGCCTCATATAGTTTTAACGCACATACTCCATACGTTAAGCAGAATATGGGCTTGGGGTTAAACGTTATGACTGATAAAGCTGGGCCGCTTAGGAATACACACATTACTGGTTCGTATGCCTATCAAATTACCGTTTTTCCAAATGTGAAACTATCCATGGGCTTAAAGGCAGGCATTAGTAGCTACAACGCAGCAACGGGCAGCGTTCAGGTAAACGACCCAAGCGATCCGAATTTTCAGACCGACGAGCAGCGCGTGAGCCCTAATCTTGGCGTTGGTTTTTACCTTTACTCTAAGCAGTATTATGCTGGGTTCTCAGTACCTAAGCTTATCGAACCGAGGTTAAATAAAGAGTATAGGGAGAGTAAAGAGCCTTACAATCCACAGTTCTACCTTATGGGCGGGTATAATTTCCCAATAAATAACGATTGGGAGTTTTTGCCATCGGCGCTTATGGGTATAATGGGCGGTTCGCCAATCTCTGCCGATTTTACTGCTCAGTTTATGTACCTTAAGCGTTTTTACTTTGGTACTCACTATCGGATTGGCGATGCTGGTGGTTTGTTTGTTAATGCAAAAATTACCGACGATTTTACCTTTGGTTACGCTTTCGATTTCACGCTTAATAAGCTTTCGAGCGTTAATAGTGGTACGCATGAGTTTATGCTTACCTATACTTTCTATGGTTTGTGGAACACCCTTCAGGGGTGGAAGTTTTAAAAAGGAATGGCGATGAACGATCAGAATCTGCAAATAATCTCTTACCTAACGCTTCGCAAGCTCATTGGAGCAATAGGAATTCTACTGCCAATAGTATTAATGGTTGGCGATTTTGCCTTTTCAAGTTCGTTTCATATTCAAAGTTCAATAAGTAACTACTATTCAACTCCCATGAGAAATATTCTTGTGGGAGTTCTTTTCGTTTTGGGTTTTTTTCTGCTTTCGTATAAAGGGTACGAACCAATAGATAATATTTCGGGTACCCTTGGCTTTTTCTTTGCGCTGGGCGTGGCGTTATTCCCTTGCACGCACAGCCTAGCCGTTGTTAGAACAATCCATTTTTTATCAGCAGCGTTGCTGTTTATTGTTTTTGCAATCTTTTCGTTGTTTCTTTTCACCAAAACCAATAAGCCCGTAAAGTCGGTTGGAAAAAAACAGCGTAACCTTGTATTCATTATTTGCGGATTGGTTATAATAGCTGTTCTGCTAATTATAGCCCTTATCTTTATTCTTCTACCCAAAGAGCAAATTGCATCGTCAACTCTAATTTTTTGGCTCGAGTCAATAGCCCTTTGGGCTTTTGGTGTGTCGTGGTTGGTAAAAGGGCGTTTCCTTTCATAGCATTATTTGCTTTGCTGATATTTTGTCTGTATAACTAACAGCAATACAGAAGTTTGATGTGTATGGCTAAAATAATTAAGCCAAAAACTTCCCGTTACCCTTATTATTTTAATATATTTGGTGGTTGTTGGGACAAACACAAATTATCATGCTTACAAACACAATTAGTAAAAAGGATGCGTCGATATCCGGAGAGATTTCTTTGGCACCTTCGAAAAATATTAGCAGCAGAAACCTAGTAATACAGGCCATAAAGAATTCACGATTCGATATTAATTCCCTATCGCCAAAGGATGCGGAAAAGGTAATCGACCAATCGGTGCGAAAAGGTAAGGTTGCACTCGACAAGGGCGATCCTGCAAAGGCCATACGTTTTCTTGGTGCTTTCCTTGCCTACTTTGGAGGCGAGTGGATTATCACCGGTTCGAAAGAAATGAAAAAACGACCCGTTGCTGATGTTATTGGCTTACTTAGCAAACAGGGACACAATATTAAGTACCTCGAAAGAGAAGGTTTCCCTCCTCTTAAGATTATTGGTAAAGCCCTTCACGGCCGAATTTCGAGAATTGATGCATCAATTTGCAGCCAGTTTATTAGCGCTTCGCTATCCATTTCGCAAACCCTTTCGCACGATGAGGTGGTTGACCTAAAGAATTGGATTATTGATTCGCCTTATATTAGCCAAACAATAAGGCTTTTAAACTACTTAGGGGTTAATAGCGGATGGAATAAGGAGGAAATGCTTATTGAGTATGATTTGCATGATGGGTCGGAAATGACAGTTGAAGCCGATTGGCTGGCAGCTAGCTATTGGTATCAGTTTGCAGCGCTTTCAAAAAAAGCCGAACTAAAGATACTTGGGCTTAATTTTGAAAGTGTGCAGGGTGATGCCATTGTAAAGGAAATTTTCGAACCGCTTGGCATAAAGTCTCAAGCAATTGAGAACGGAGTTTTGCTAAAATCGGTGAAGCGAAAGCTTAAAACTTTTGAGTACGACTTTTCAAATAGCCCCGATTTAATACCCACCCTTGTTGCTACATGCGTTGGGTTAAAAATGCCATTCCGTTTTCAGGGGGTTGAGTCGTTGAGACTTAAGGATGTTGATCGAATTATGGTGCTTCAATCGCAAATGCTAAAGTTAGGAGCCAAGCTAAAGGTTGAGAAACGTGGCGAATTTGAAACAATGACTTTTGATGGTAAGGCTTCGTTTAAACCAAAAGCGTCTATTGAGTTTAACTGTTTTAGCGATCATCGAATTATTATGTCGTTGGTGCCATTTTCGTCCATGGGACTTAAAATATCCGTTGACGATCCCAAGGTAGTATCACGATCCTATCCCTGTTTTTGGGAAGATGTAAAGAAATTAGGGTTTATGGTTGAGTAAGCAGTTTTTTCGTTTTCATATTTGGGAGGTGCAAACCTCCTTTTTTTGTAAACCTAAATTGTTGTTTGCTGTTTCACATACATCCCTCTCTTGCTTTTATGTTTATGTTTTTGCAACTTTGGAGAGGTTTTGTATAACCGTTAATTTTTCTAAATGATACAGTTTAACGACACTAAAATTGCCTTTGCCTGGCGAAGTAACAGTGAACTCGTAAAAGCAAAGGTTCTTTTCAAAACCATAGCATGGCCCGCTTTAGTTAAGGTGGGCAGTGCAATGCTAAACCTAGCACTTGCTATTCGTTTTCCCATTTCGTGGATTGTAAAACCAACCATTTTCAAGCATTTTGTTGGAGGTGAAAACCTTGCCGAAAGCAATAAAACCGCCCAACGATTGTTGCAGTATAATGTTAACTCTGTGCTCGACTACTCCGTGGAAGGAGCCGACGACGAGGCAATACAGGAGGAAGCATTTAACGAAATATTACGATCGGTACAAAATGCTAAGAATAATGTTAGCATCGCATTTACTGTATTTAAGCCAACAGGGCTTATTAGCACCAAAATCCTTGAAAAAGTTAGCAATAGCCAAGAGCTAAGCCAGCACGAGATCTCTCAGTTCGACCTATTTAAGCAGCGCGTAAAAACCCTTTGCGAGCAATCGGTTAGTTCCAATACGCCAATACTTGTTGATGCTGAAGACTCGTGGTACCAAAAGGCCATTGATGATGTGGTAACCCATATGATGAAGGAGTTCAATAAAGAAAAGGTATTTGTTTATAACACCCTACAGATGTATCGAACCGATAGGCTCGATTTTCTCAAGGCTGCGCATAAAGATGCTTTAGCTAAAGGCTATTTACTTGGAGTAAAATTTGTTCGGGGAGCATACATGGAAAAGGAGCGGGCTAGGGCGCAGCGCTTTGGCTACCCGTCGCCAATTCACCCAAATAAGGAGGAGACCGATAAGGCTTTCGACGATGCTCAGCAGTATGCCTTTGAGCACTTAGATACAATTTCAATTTTTTGTGGAACGCATAACGAGCAAAGCATACAAAAGCTCTGTGGCTTGATGCAAAGCAAAGGTTTACAAAATAACGATGCGCGTATTACCTTTTCGCAGCTGCTGGGCATGAGCGATAACATTTCGTTTGTTCTGGCGCACAGCGGATACAATGTGGCTAAGTATATACCCTATGGCCCCGTACGAAAGGTTATGCCATACCTTATCCGAAGGGCAGAGGAGAATACCTCGGTAAAGGGGCAAACTGGGCGAGAGCTATCTCTAATTCGTACTGAGCTAAAACGACGAAAGCATCAACATAAACTAAAGCATTAAATACCATGAAGTTCGATAACTCATACGCTGTTATTAGAGTGCAAATGCAAAAGCGTTTACTTGCCATTGTTGTGGCAGTTTTTGTAGCTCTTCTGTATACTACAAATATTTGGAGCTATGTCGAAAAGTGGACAGATATCCCCCGATACGTTGGAACAATTATTTTTGTAGCCACCTTTTTCACGTTTTACATCTACCATGTTATTGCAGCCTCGTCGTTTATCCTTTATAATGATGAAGAGGGAAAGATTATTGTCAGGTTCTACCAGCTTAACATGTTTAATACCTCCAAAAATTCATTCGAAATTCCTAAGAGTGAATTTGAAGGCTATGCATTATCGAATAGCCACTTGGGCATACGCAAAAATCTTTTTCTGTACCGAAAATATCAAGGGAAAACGGTAAAGTACCCGCCAGTTAGCCTATCTAACCTTCCCGAGGCTGAGCTTAAGAAGCTAAAGCAATCGCTTGCTTCGCATGGGCCATTGCTCAAGTAGCCTAACTTTCCTATAAATAATCATATGGATTTGAACCTATTGCCCTATCAAATTGGCATTGATATGATCCCAAAGATTGGAAGCATCAATGCAAAACGGCTTATTGCCTATTGCGGTGGGGTTGAGGCTGTTTTTAAGGAATCGAAAAGTGCGCTCACCAAGGTTCCTGGCATCGGACAGGTTATTGCCAACGAAATTGTTAACCAAAAGGTACTCGATAGGGCAAAAAGTGAGGTCGACTTTATTGTTAAGCATAGCATACAAACCCTTTTTTACCTTAACGATGATTACCCCAAAAGGCTCAAACAATGCGATGATGGACCAATTGTTCTGTTTGTAAAGGCAAAGCAGAACATCGACTTTAACCAGCAAAAGGTAATTAGCGTTGTTGGCACACGCAGTATAACCGATTACGGAAAAATGGTTTGTGAGGATATTATCACTCAGCTCGCCGAACGAGGTCACAATCCTATTGTGGTTAGCGGATTGGCCTATGGGGTTGATATTTGCGCACACAGGGCGGCGTTAAAAAATCGGGTACCTACTATTGCGGTTCTTGGTCACGGGCTCGATACAATCTATCCGTCAATTCACCGAAATACGGCCAAGGAGATATACGAAGAGGGCGCCTTGGTTACCGATTTTCCATCCAAAACTAAGCCCGATAGGAATAACTTTATAAAGCGTAACCGGATAATTGCTGGACTTTCCGATGCAACCATTGTAGTTGAGAGTGCCGAGCAGGGCGGATCGCTAATAACTGCCGATATTGCAGTATCATACAACCGAGAGGTTTTTGCAATCCCTGGAACCGTAAATAGCAAGTCCTCAAAAGGATGTAACCTGCTGATTAAAACGAATAAGGCTGCCCTTATAGATTCGGCTGATGATATTGAATTCCAGCTTGATTGGGAATTGGGTAACGCCCAAAAAGCGGCACCGCAACTTTCTCTTTTCACGGAGCTTTCCGACGATGAGCAGGTAGTGTTCGATGTAATAAAAGAGCGTGGGCAAGAAGTTATTGATGTGATATGTTTTAAAACAAAGTTCCCTGTGGCAAAAGTATCCTCAATTTTGCTCAACTTGGAGTTTGCCGGGTTGATTAAATCGCGGCCAGGCAAGGTTTTTTCGTTATCCCGCTCGCTATAGATTTTGATTTACATTATGGTCTGTTCCCATAGCTACTCATTTTATTTTGTTAAACATTTGCTATGTTTGCACTGTTCAATTTTTAGTTAAGCTAACAAGTGGCATAGTGCAGCTAATCGATACGCATTCGCATATTTTTACAGAGGAGTTTAACCACGACCGGCCAGAGGTTATTGCCAAGGCAAAAGGGGTAGGGGTTGGTGGCCTAATTTTGCCAAATATCGATTGCGATTCTATATCAGCATTACAAAGCACTACTAATGCAAACAAGGGCTACTGTTTTCCTTCTATTGGGCTTCATCCAACATCGGTAAAGGCAAACTATAAGGATGAACTAAAGTGCATTGAGGCCGAGTTGACTAAAAATAAGTACTTCGCTATTGGCGAAATTGGCATCGACCTATACTGGGATAAAACTTTTATTGAGGAGCAAACCGAGGCATTCCGATACCAGTTAAAACTTGCCAAAAAGCATTCGCTGCCTGTAATAATTCACTCGCGTAATTCGTTTAATGAAATATTTAGCGTTGTTGATGAGGAAATTGACGAAGGGTTAAAAGGTGTTTTTCACAGCTTTACAGGCGGAACAGAGGAGTATAATCATATTATGAGCTACAAATCATTTTACGTGGGCATTGGTGGTGTTGTAACGTTTAAAAATGGGGGGGTTGATAAGGTTGTGAAGGATATGGATTTGAGCAAAATTTTACTTGAGACCGATTCGCCTTACCTCTCACCAGCACCATACAGAGGAAAAAGAAATGAGCCTGCTAATTTGCCCATTATTGCGCAAAAGGTTGCCGATGTTCTTGAACTTCCGCTCAGTCACGTAGCAAAAGTAACAACGCAAAATGCAATCAATCTTTTTTCAATTCAATCCGTTTTATGAGCAAGCAAAAGTCTATACTCATAGTTTATACCGGAGGAACAATCGGAATGAAGGAGAATCCCGAAACCGGTGCTCTTGCTCCTTTCAACTTTAATCAGATACTCGATGAGGTGCCCGAACTTCGTAAGTTTGGTTTTAACCTCGATACCATTTCATTTAATCCACTAGTTGATTCATCCGATATTACACCTACATTTTGGGTTAGCCTTGCCGAAATTGTGGAGCAGAACTACCAAGCATACGATGGTTTTGTTATTCTTCATGGAACTGACACCATGTCGTTTACTGCTTCGGCCCTTAGTTTTATGCTCGAAAATTTGCAAAAGCCTGTTGTGCTAACCGGCTCACAGCTTCCCATTGGTAAACTTCGAACCGACGGGAAGGAGAACTTGATTAGTGCCATTGAAATTGCAGCGGCTTCAAGTAATAACCAGCCCTTGGTTCCCGAGGTAACCATATTTTTCGAGAACCAGCTTTTTAGAGGAAACAGAACAACTAAGCACAATGCTGAGCATTTCAATGCTTTTAGGTCCGACAACTATCCTCCGCTTGCACAAGCGGGAATTAGCATTAAGTATAACTTTGCAAGCATTCACTATACAACTAAACCTTTGCCGTTGTGCGTTCATAAAAAGCTAAGTACCGATATTGCCGTGCTAAAGCTTTTTCCTGGCATAACCCCACAGCTGGTAGATGCGGTTTTGGCTACGCCAAACATTAAGGCTGTTATTCTTGAAACCTTTGGTTCGGGGAATGCGCCTACAAGTCCTTGGTTTTTGGAGCGCATAAGTAGCGCTATTGCTAAGGGCATAGTTGTTTTTAACGTAAGCCAATGCAAGGCAGGAGGGGTTAATATGGAGAAGTATGAGAATGGGTTAAAGCTAAAAAATGCTGGTGTTGTTGGTGGTTGTGATATTACGTATGAGGCAGCTGTGGCTAAGCTTATGTTCCTAATTGGAAATGGGTGCTCGGGCAACGAGCTTAAAGAGAGGTTAGCAAAATCGATAAGCGGTGAAATATCTTGTTAAATGTAAGTGGTTTTATTTTTTTTTTGTATTTTGCGCCCCTAATTTCAGGCCATGAATAGGCCATAATCATGGAGAGGTGGCCGAGTGGTCGAAGGCGCACGCCTGGAAAGTGTGTATACCTCAAAAGGGTATCGCGGGTTCGAATCCCGCCCTCTCCGCTTGCATTTTTTAAAAACTAATGTAATTTTGCTTAAATAAATCTGAATGTAATCATTAAACGAACTCAAACCATGAAAAAACTATTTGCATTATTTGCAGTTACTGGAATGCTGATGTTTGGTGCATCATCAACCATTTTTGCACAGGAGGAAAATGTTGAAACTCCAGACACAACCGTTGTTGAAGCTGATACTGTTGAGGTTGAAGCACCAGCAACAACAGCACCTGCTGATGCTGAAGAGGAAGAGCAATCAATTCACAAGCAGATTAAAACTAAATTTATTGAGGGTGGTCCCGAGTTTATGGGTATCGTTCTTCTTGTTTTAATCCTTGGTTTGGCTCTTTCAATCGAAAGGATTATCTACCTTAACCTTGCAACCACTAATACTGATAAGCTTCTTAAGAAAATAGAAGAAGCAATGCAACAAGGTGGCATTGAGGCAGCAAAAGAGGTTTGCCGTAATACTCGCGGACCAGTTGCTAGCATCTTCTATCAAGGGCTCGACCGTGCAAACGAGGGCATTGAGGTAGTTGAAAAATCAGTTGTTACATATGGCTCAGTACAAATGGGACAGCTTGAGAGCGGCCTTACCTGGATTGCTCTATTTATTGCAATTGCACCTATGTTTGGTTTTATGGGTACTGTAATTGGTATGATTGCTGCGTTTGATGCAATTGAGGCTGCTGGTGACATTTCTCCTTCACTAGTTGCTGGTGGTATTAAAGTGGCTCTTATTACAACCGTATTCGGTCTTATTGTTGCAATTATCCTACAGGTTTTCTACAACTACCTAGTTTCAAAAATCGATAAGCTGGTTAACACCATGGAAGATGCTTCAATTTCTCTTATCGATATCCTTATGAAGTATAATCTTAAAAAATAGTATAACATGTCCAATAACCTAGTAAATACAATAGTTAAGATATTTTCTTGGGGAATTATGGGGGCATCGGTTGTTATTGCTTTGGTTTTCTTTTTAAGAATATCGAACGCTGAAGCTGATGCGCATATTGGAATTGCTTCTTCGTATATCCTTTGGGCGGTTGTTCTTTTAGGATTAGCAGCACTTCTATCTGTTCTTTTCCCATTGGTTCAGTTTATCCTAAACCCCAAGAATGCAGTAAAAGCTCTAGTAGGGCTTGCTAGTTTGGGCTTGGTTTTTCTAGTTGCATATTTCATGGCCGATACTACACCAATTGTATCTGCTGTTGAAAATGCTGACTTTTCAAACCCAGCAGTTCTCCGATTTGCCGATACAGGCATTCTTGCCACTTACATCCTTTTTGGCTTTGCTATGCTGGCCTTGGTTTACACAGGTGTAAGAGGTTTATTTAAACTATAGAAACGATAGGTTATGGGTGAGGTTAAATTCTCACCCAAAGCCTTTAAAACGATAATTCAAATGGCTCGATCAACACCAGAAATAAATGGAGGATCACTAGCTGACATTGCTTTCTTGCTATTAATATTCTTTTTGGTTACAACAACCATGAATGTTGATACAGGTTTAGCACGTATGCTACCCCCAATGCCAGAAGACGAACAAACCGATACCGAGCAAGATGTTAAGCAGCGTAATATTTTTACGGTACTTATAAACAAGAGCGATCGATTGCTAGTTGAAGGGCAGCCCATGGAGGTTAGCATGCTTAAAGAAGAGGCTAAAAAGTTCATTGTTAACCCAAACAATGATATTGATCTTCCTGAAAAGCAGCCTACTGAAATTGAATTCTTTGGCACAGTCGAAGTGAGTAAAGGAGTAATCTCTCTTCAAAACGATAGAGGTACATCGTACCGAATGTATATGCTTGTTCAGAACGAGTTGGTAGCAGCTTACAATGAGCTACGCGACGAATTGTCTAGAACAAAATTCGGTAAACTCTACAACGATCTGCCAGAAGATCAACAAAAGGCTATTCAAAAAGTTTACCCTCAGCGTATTTCTGAGGCCGAACCAAAAAGTGTGGGAGGGAATAAATAATGGCAACATTCAAGAAAAAAGGAGGGAAAGGTACTCCTGGTATTTCAACCGCATCTTTGCCCGACATCGTATTCATGCTTCTCTTCTTTTTCATGGTTAGTACAACCATGCGAGAAACTGAGATGTTGGTGTCAGTTAAACTTCCCGAGGCCACTGAAGTAGTTAAACTTGAGAAAAAATCTCTTGTGTCGTACATTTACATCGGATCGCCAGCAAGGCAGTATCAGGGTATTTTTGGTACCGATTCGCGCATTCAGCTTAACGATACCTTTAAAACGTTAGTTGACATTCGCGATTTTATTACCTCTGAGCGTGATGCCCTTAGCGAAGCCGATAGAGCAATGCTTACTGTTTCCATAAAAGGTGATGAGAATACTCGCATGGGTATTATTACCGACGTTAAGCAGGAGCTGCGAAAAGCAAGTGCGCTTAAGATTAACTATTCGGCTCGTAGAGTTGAAAAGAAGAACTAGTTTTTTCATAAATAATTATATTGAAAGGCTGTGCTATATGCACAGCCTTTCTGGTTTTTTGTTTACAAACATATTCCTAATTTTGACGTTACTATACAATAAATCTATTGGATGAAAAAAGCAGGTTTACTTCTTGGACTTTTCCTTGTCTTTGTTTTCGTTGGATGTCAAAATACTAGCGAAGAGCATAAGGCAAAGTACGTGTTCTATTTTATTGGCGATGGCATGGGCATTCAGCAGGTTAATGCTACGCAAGCATATCTCGCTTCCCTTGAAGGAGCGAAAGGGAATTCCTCCCTATCGTTTACCAATTTCCCAGTTGTGGGGTTAAGCACTACCTATGCATACAATAGATATATTACTGGATCAGCGGCAGCTGGAACAGCTTTGGCTACTGGCACTAAAACATCAATTAATACAATTGGGCTTAGCCACAATCATAGCGATTCGTTGTTTAGCATTGCCTACTATGCACAAAAAAATGGTTTTAACGTAGGTGTAGCAACAAGTGTTAGCATCGATCATGCTACTCCTTCAGCGTTTTACGCTCATCAGGTTTCGAGGAGTTTATACCATGAAATTGCACATGATATGCTGAAATCGAACTATCGTTTTTTTGCAGGGGGAGGGTTTATCGATGCCAGCGGCCAATACTCTAAAAATTCGCTTGGAGATATCTATGAGCTAGGCAAAAGCAATGGTTATCATTTTACGAATAGGTTTGAGGTTAACGACTCAATCTTAAACACAGCCTCAACAATTGTTTTTCATTCGGATAGCCCTGCTGATGGCGCAAGCATTCGCTACCAGATCGATAATCATAACGATGGAGTTACATTGTCAAAAATTGCCTCCATGGGAATTAACACACTACAGAGCGATAAGGGCTTCTTTTTTATGGTTGAAGGGGGCAAAATTGATTGGGCTTGCCACGATAACGATGCAGCTGCTGTAGTTCACGATGTGATTGATTTTTCAAATGCAATAGAAGTGGCCGTTGAGTTCTATAAANNAAAAAGTACCCAAACGAAACGCTAATTGTTGTAACAGCCGACCACGAAACGGGTGGAATGAGCTTAGGAAACAGAAAAATGCGTTACGATTCGGACATCGCAATACTTGCTAAACAAAAGGTATCGCTTGAAATGCTCGATATAAAAGTGCAAGAATTCTTTGAGATTAATCCAAAATCAAAATTCAATCAGCTTAAAGAGTTCATTTTTTCTGATACAATTATTGCCATAAACGTTGATGAACTTTCCGATGAATACGATAGGATGCTAAAGCGAGCATTCGAGCAAACTATTACTGCATCTAACGTCTCGGATAAAAATCTTATAAAACGCGAGTATGGAAATCACGAACCTGTTGCTGTAACAGCAATTTCAATTGTTAATGAGATGGCTGGTATAGGTTGGTCATCGTTTTCACATACCGGATCGCAAGTGCCTGTTTATGCGCTTGGTGTTGGACAAGAAAAGTTCTCGGGACAGATGGATAATACGGATATCCCAAAACGAATCGCTTCGGTAATGGGCATTAATATGGATTAGATAGTACTAATACTATCTTTCAAACCTGCTAAATTCATAGCAGGTTTTTTTGTTTTTATTCAAAAGCATTGTAATTTCTTCATATAATTATTCTACTATATTTTTAGCCGCAATAGGATAATTAAAGTTATGCAGCCCTCAAATTTGATAAACTACAGGTATACGATGACCAAAGTGTATAATTATAAGCAATCCTTAATGTAGCTGTATTGTAATTTTTCATAATTTTACTGTTACGAATGATTGTTACCCTAATTTATTACCTAATAGCAGTATACTATGAGAAAACTTGTAATTCTTGTTTTAACATTTGCTTTAACAAATTGTGTTTTAGCTCAAGATGAAAAGGAAGTTAAAAAAGTCCCAACGACTTACGATAGAAGTTCGTTAACGGTGTTGTTTTTAGACAATCAGGCAGCAAGCCATTGGGGAGAAGTAAAAGAACATATCCCTAAAATTGTTTTTTCTGATAAGTACAATAACAACAATCTTGAAAGCCTTTACATTTCACCTAACCTTTCGCGAAAGGCTGTTGATAAAGTTCAGAGCGATATTGCCAATTCGCTAAAAGGAGTTGGCATTGCAAAAGATATTGTAGCAAAATGGTATAACCGCAAACCCGATGGTTCAATGAATATGGATTTAGTGCACGAACGGGGAAGGTTTTCTGCTACCGATGCCGATTTTCTTCGTGCTCAAACCAGTAAAAGGGGTAATGCAGCCCTAGAAGAGTTTGGTAATAGGCTAATCAATCTCAGCTATATCCTTGTGCTCGATATTAAAAACGTTAAAACCATGGCCGAAGCTGGAGTTGAGAAAACCAAAGGATGGCAGGCAAATGTAACAGGTTATTTATATAAAATTGACTTTAACGACGAGGTTAAGTATGCATTTTACGATACATGGATTTACGATGATGATACCGACGAAGTTAAAGCTCAAAAACTTAAGGCATTCGAAGCCCTAAGTGTTCCCATCGAACCTGTTATCCAGAAATCAATGAATATCACTTCTTCTCAACCCGAGAGCGATACGGGCTTAGGGGTATTTGTTAAACCCAAGTCAAATGAGCAGCTGCTTCAGGAGCTTCTTCAGAAATCGTATGATGAGATTGTTTACCGTATTGAAATGGATGTTGAAGAGTTTAAGGTGAAAACTCCTTTGTATGAAACAAGGCCTTTAAGGGCAAAAATCGGATTAAAGGAAGGCCTGAAAACCGATGCTCGCTTTTTTGTTTACGAGTATGTGTACAACAGCAAAACAAACAAGGCTGAGCCTAAGCGAAGAGGAGTAATTCGTGCTGGTTCCAAATCGAAGATTACCGATAACAGAAAAGTTGCTGTTGGCGACATGGGAACATCAAAATTCTACCAAGTGCATGGACGCAAGCTAGAGCCTGGTTTTATTCTTCAGCAGCAGAATGATATGGGCATCGAAATTTCACTTGGTGCCGAAGTGGGGGAAATTGGTGGAGGATATGCTCGACTCGATTATCGATTAGGAAGGTATGTTGGAATTAGATCTCTATTTGTATACCTTGAAGCAGGTTTCGATGCTGGCGACTATACCAGTGCTTTAGCATATCTCTCGGGCGAAGAATCGTTTGTTTTCTTGCGCTATGGAGGTGGCATTGCCAAGGGGATGCAGCTAACGCGGAACCTCGAGCTTAGGCCTTATGTGGGAGTAGGTATTGAGTCGGCTTCAAACGATGAAAATACTGGTGATGACGCACCATCAGCATTGTACTTTAAGCCGGGTGCAAACGTGGCACTAAATTTGACACACAACTTCCAGCTTACCGGTGGAATTGGAGCATACCTTTTTATATCCGATGCTGAGAGTGAAAATGCAGGAACTTACGAAGCATCATGGGATACAGTATTTGAAAATCGTCTTGGTCCATCTGCCTTTGTAGGTATTAAATTTGGATTCTAATTATTCTAAATAACTTACATAACCAAATAAACCCTTTGAACTATGAGAAAACTTAAAAGCTTAACAATTCTTATTGCTCTTGCAATAATATTTGTTGCTAGTGCCAATGCCCAAGAGAGGTACTCTCGTAAAGAGCGAAAAGCTCATTACAATAGCAGCTATAACTATGAAGTGCAAATTATGGGCGTTGGACAGGATGGCACTAAAGTAATGAAGGTATGGGGCTATGGTAAGCGTGTTGAAGATGCAATTATCGAAGCCAAAATGAATGCAGTTGCTTCAGTTGTTTTTAAAGGGATTCCTGGTGGGCATGGTGCTGCTGCAACTCCCGCAATTGTTACCGATCCTAACGCTGCTGATACTCATGCCGATTATTTTGAGAACTTCTTCTCTCCCGGAGGCAAATACCTTCAGTTTATTACAATGACTACGGATGGTATGCCTAGCGGACAGGATAGGCTTAAGATGAAAAAAGGCTATAAAGTAGCAATATATGCGCAGGTTATGTACGATGCATTGCGCAAGCAACTCGAAGCCGATGGTATTGCACGTCGCCTCGATTCAGGATTCTAGAAACTATTTACAAATTAAGTCTACAAAAATTTTAGGAGTTATGAAAAAACTATTTACAGTAGTAATTTTATCGTTATTGAGCATTACGCTTTTGGGTCAAGCAAAAAAGCCTACAATCATGATTGTTCCAAGCGATCAATACTGCATTAGTAAGGGCTATAAGATGGAGTTTGAGAGCATGGGGGCTAAACAAGTGCTTCCCGACTATAAAGCAGCAATGCAGAACGATCCCGAACTTCGATTGGTTATTACCAAAATGGGAAACATAATGGCCGATAGAGGTTTCCCTCTTAAAGATCTGGAAATGGAACTCAAGAATCTTGAGCGCGAAGCTGCCGAAGCAGCCATGCTCAGCTCTTCAACTTCAGGATCTGAAATGGCGGAAAGCCCTGTCGACATGTTAAAGAGAACAGCCAAAGCTGATATTATTATGGACTTAAGCTTCGAGATTAAGCGTCAAGGACCAGAAAAACTCATCACTTTTAACCTTAGAGGACTTGACTCCTACACTTCGAAGCAAATTGCTGGAGCCGCCGGACAGGGTAAACCCTCATCATCTGCTGGTGCCGACCTACTTCTAGAGGAGGCAGTGCTTAGTCATATGGATGGATTTAATGCGTTATTGATGAGCCATTTTGAGGATATGTTTGCCAACGGTCGTGAAATTAAGGTTATGGTTAGGGTATGGAGTAACTGGTACGATGGTAACCTCGAGACCTATTTTACCGATTCCAATGGCGAAGAACTTGAACTCCTTGAGCATATTGAGAACTGGTTCTACGATAATACAGTGCAAGGACGCTTTAGCCTGTCAGATGCAACAGAAAACTTTATGAGACTTGAGCAAGTGCGCATACCAATGATGGAAACCGATAGCCGTGGTCGTGAACGAGCCGTTGATGCTCGCCGATTTGTTAGCGGTTTGAGCCGTCATCTTCGAGACAACTTCCAAATCGATTCTAAAATCTACATGCGTGGATTGGGTGAGGCTTGGTTAATTGTTGGTGAAAAGTAAATGTTTTACAGGGTAGAGTATATACTTTTACCCTGTAATTAAAAATATTATCATCCTTATATTGTTGATTTATAGTTTTTAAGGATATTTTTAAAAAAATGTTTAATAAAAATATTGAATTCGGTATAAGGTTTGTATCAGCTAAACACAGCTAAAAATTTGAACCATGAAAAAGTTATTCATACTTACTACAATTCTATTTGCTTTTGGTTTCTCTACACTTGCACAGAGTAGCTTAGGCAAAACCGACGATTTAGGAAGGGTTGCCATTGCAGCCATTGTACCTGATGAGGCTGGTGTTCCTGGTGGAGCACAGCAAATGCTTCAGAATAAAATGATGCAAGTGGCTACTAACAATGGCTTAGGTGCAGCAATTGGCTCTCAGTTTGCTATGGTGCCAATGATTAGCATAATAAGCAAGGATGTAACTCCAACAGCACCTCCAATGGTTGCAATTAATATGGAGATAAGCTTTTACATTGTTGACATTTATAGCCAAACCATCTTTAGTCAAACGAGCATTGCTCTTAAAGGAGTTGGTAAAACCGATGATGCTGCCTATGCACAAGCACTAAAAAATGTAAACCCTCGTCACGGGCAATTCCGTGGTTTTGTTGAAAAGGGAAAAGAGAAAATCATTGAATTTTATAACTCGCAATGCGACGTAATAATTTCTAGGTCAAAAGCGTTAGCTGGCCAGAAAAATTACGAGGAAGCATTATACACCTTAATGTCAGTACCTGATGTTAGCCGTGAATGCTACGATAAGTGTATGGCTATATCAATCGACATTTACCAAGAGTTTGCAAACCAGCAATGTAACGAGTACCTATCAGCAGCAAAAGCAGCATGGGCTGGAAAAGATTTAAACAAGGTTGAGGAGAACCTAGGAAAGATAACTCCTGATATGGAGTGTTACCCTCAAGCAGAGCAGCTAATTGCTCAGATTACTGCTGCAGTTGAACAGGAAGGCGCAAGTTCATGGTCCTTTAAAATGAAAAGGTACGATGATAGCGTTGATATTCAGAAAATGAAAATTCAAGCAGGTCGCGATGTAGCAATGACTTGGGCTCATTGGGGTGCTGCTAAAGAATTTGATTGGAATTGGCTTTATAAGAATTAAGCATACGTAGTTATTACATTTTTACTAAACAGTTATTTTATTAACCTAAATTTTTTTGATTATGAAAAAGCTTGAACTAACTAAAACACTTTTCTTGGCAGCGGCATTCGTTGGCGCACTTACACTCTCTAGCTGTGGTGGCTCAAAAAAAACTGCCGATTATAGCGGAATGGGAAAAGAGGTTTCAACTCCATGTAGTGATGAGGAGTATCACTCAGATGCTACTCACTTTCGCGGTACTGGAAATGCTCAAAGTACAAACCTTAGCATGGCTAAGCGTAAGGCAAATGTTGATGCTAATGCCGTGCTAGCTGCAAGCGTAAACCGTACAATTAAGACAGTTAGCGATCGTTACTCTCAGGATATTACCGTTGGTGATGCCAGTGAGTTTGCGGAAAAATTTGAGGAAATGACTCGTTCAGTGGTTAATCAAACCCTAAATAACGTGTCAACCGTATGTAGCAAAACTTTTGAGAAAGAAGGTGTTTATAATGTATTTGTTGCTGTAGAGGTGGCTAAAGATGAAATGTTAAACAATATTTCTGACCGTATTAGCAAAGACGATAGGCTTCGCCTTGACTATGACAAGATGAAGTTTGAGAACATCTTTAATGAGGAGATGGCAAAACTCGAATCAGAGCAACCATAAACCTATTGCTATTCTGATAATCAGCAACCCAACCTGGGTTGCTGGTTTCATTTTTTGTTATTGCCTTTTGCTAACCCTTTAGCTCAGCAATATTATTTTATGCATTACGGCTGAGGTTCTTGGGATACTAAATTAAAAACATAAACTAAGATGAAGCGAATTCTACTTTTATCGTTAATTCTTCTTCCTTTTGCAGCATGTTTTGCACAGGTAAAAGTGGTTGAGAGCAGTGCTAGGCGGGCTCCAGGCTGGGTTAATGGACTTGAAAAGGACTACATTATTGTTGTTGGTTCTGCTGCTAACATTCAGGATGCACAGCAAAATGCCTTGAACATGGTAAAGGAGCGGATTGTTAGCTCCGTTGCGGAAAATGTGAAAACATCCTCAGAGATGAAGATGCAGGAGAGCACCATAAACAACATTTCAACTTACCTCGAAAATTTTGCCACAACAACAACTACTACTTCTGGTCCGGTACCTTTTCTTCAAGGTGTTTCCCTATCGAAGGTAGAGGAGTTTTACTGGGAAAAGACAGAAAACAAGACAGATAGATCGGTGCGCTACAATTACCACATAAAATATCCTTTTCCACATATTGAGATGTGGAAACTTGTAGAAGAGTTTAAAAAACGCGACAGAGAGCTAACTGAACAGCTTGATGAACTGCTTGCCTCTGTTGATAATGTTGCTAGCGTTGAGGACATTGAGAGAAGTATTGGTGAGCTAAAAGTGCTTGCGGACTATTTTATGGATGGCCGAAAAGACAAGGCAGTTCTTGGAATTACTCGTTATAGTAGCTTATTTGATGGAATTGAACTTGTAGAACTTGAAAGCGACTTAGGCATGTTAAAGTATGCGCTGAGGTTAGGCGACAAGTATATTGAATCAACGCGTAAACCTCAGGTTCGCTCTGAGTGTGCAAGAATAACTGGAACGATTAACAACAAGGAACACACTATAATAAACTACGACTATTTTAACTGTTACGAGGATCCTGAAAACCATATAATGGTTACCTATCGATTTGGAAACAATACAGTTAGAAAGCCATTCTACTTCGATATTACTGCTGATAAAGCAGCAATATTTGTTAACGAGCCTTTCCACTTTAAGGCTTTGTCAACTAATGAAGGTGTAGTTGAAGGTGCAACGCTCGATATCGTTCTTGTATCGAAGTATGCCGCTCCTTTTACTGTTAACAAAGTGGTACTAGAGTTTCCAGGACAGACACCTGTGGTTGTAGATAATATCAGCGAAAGCTATCAAGGTAAAGGGAATCATGCGCTAAAGCTAATGATTAATGACCAAATAAACGTTGAGAAAACTTCCACCCAAGGAAAAAGGATTTCGATGTTGTCAGGGTATATTCATTTCAAATCGGATAAAACTGGCGAAATGAAGACCTACAGAATATACAACCACAATTATACTACTAACTGGTAGTTTATTGCAAAAGGATTACAGAAAAAAAGTTGGCTTTTGCCAACTTTTTTTGTTACTCTTTATAGGCTATCAGTTTAAATGGGATTTTCACATTTTCAGAGTAGTCGCCTCCAGCTTCTCGCATGTCTATGTCATCATCGGGGTAGTACCAATGAACGAGAACTTTACTTTGCTCGCTTTTCTGAATTCCTTCAAATTTCTTTAGCAGCTGAAAAATAATTTTTGAGCTGGGCGTATTGTAATAAATCATCCTGAAGGATATTATTGTTTGCTCGCGGGGAGACTGAATGTAGTCGTCTATCCAATCAATAATGGGTTCGAAAAAACCTTTAGCATCTTCAGGTAGGGAGTTTCCCGAAAACTCTAAACTGCCCTTTCTTTTATCAAGCAATACCTCTGGGTACTGGCTTGTTCCTTTTATCGACAAAACATCCATAGCATGTTTTTTTAATGTTTGCTTACAGTTATAAAAATACAAAAAAAATGTGCCCAATAAAGCATCAAATAAAATATTTCATCAAAAACTATTTAGATGCTGACACAACAATCATTTCGCAATTCGAACAGCTAAACTCAATTGGGTAAACGTTGTTTTTATCTTTTAGAAACAGTTTTCTTTCAATTTTGTTCCCAAAGCACATCCCAAGCTCGTATGCCATGCAGTACTTGGTTCTCATTGCTTCAATTTTTTTTTGGGTACTTTGCAGTTCGAAAGCAGGTTGAATAAGCTTAACGCCGTGCCTTTTGTAAAACTTTTTAGCGAGACTATTCGAAACATTGGTCAAATAGTTTAGTTCAGGCTCAGGATATGGATGGTTAGAGGTAGAAAATTCCCTTTCAAATCTTTTGTGTGCTTTAATTCTGTTCTCGCTATGCGTGGCAATAATTTCTCTTCTCCATTGGTTTGCCACTGACATGGGGACAAAGGGGAATGAAGTGTTTTGCAAAACCACGGAAACAGAGGTAATGGTAAACGCTGTATTTGATGATTTTGTTAGCTGTTTCTTAAGGGTTGCTCCAGCGGAGCTGAAATTGTTTGCTAAGCTAAAAGTATTTTCCCATTTCAAAGTTGTTTGTAAATCATCGTCATCGATTAGGGTTAGGGTGATATTGTTGTGGCTAATCTCAACATTTAATTTGCATTCGATAGTTCTTTTAGCTGTTTCGTCATGCAAAAGCAGCTGCCTAAACTTATGATCGTAGTTTCTGTTGATAATTGTCCCTTTACTAATAGGCATTTCGCTGTTGAGGGAAATTCTTTTACCAACCACGCTATTCACTTTTACTCCGTTTAGTATTTCATTATTAGCAAAGTAGCATAACCCGTCGTTATTGTTTACGCTTTCTTTACTGTCAATTTCAATCCAGCCTTTACCCGAAGCCAATACTTTGCCAAGCAATTTTCCAATAGACTTTTGCGTGTTAAGCGAAACTAAACCTTTAGGCCTGTTTTTGGCAAAATAGGTGGTAAAACCTCGATTAAATGATCGTTCCGGATCGGGTGTAAACATAAAATGTATTTTGCCCGATGATGTTTTTGTGATATTACTATCGGAGGCAATTACGGAGTCAATTGTTTTGCGGTAATGAGCCGTTATGTTTTTAACGTAATCAATATCCTTTAATCTTCCTTCAATTTTAAGCGAAGTTGCACCAGCTTTAATAAGAGCGTAAATATTTTCGGTTTGGTTGAGATCTTTGAGTGATAGTAAATGCTTATTTCGCACAATAGTATTTCCTTTTTCGTCTACCAAATCGTAAAGCGATCGACAGGGTTGAGCGCATTCACCTCTATTTGCGCTTCGTTTGGTAATTGCCTGACTAAGGTAGCATTGGCCACTATACGATACGCAAAGCGCACCATGAATAAAAACCTCAAGTTCAACGCTAGTATTTGCCTTTATTTTTGCAATGTCTGCTACTGATAGCTCGCGAGCCAGAACCACTCTGCTAAATCCGGCTTGCTCAAGAAATTTTACTTTTTGGAGTGTTCTGTTGTTTGTTTGAGTGCTTGCATGAAGAGCAATCGGGGGGAGATCCATTTCAAGGATTCCCATATCCTGAATGATTAATGCATCAACACCAATTTCGTACAAGGTATTGATAAGGTGTTGAACATGGTTTAGCTCGTTTTCGTAAAGAATTGTATTTAGCGTTACGTAAACACATGCACCATATACATGCGCATACTTTACTAGTGTTTCAATATCGGTAATTGAATTTCCTGCAGCTGCTCGTGCACCAAACTGGTTGTAGCCAATGTAAACAGCATCGGCGCCATGGTTAATGGCAGCTATGCCAATTTCGAGGTTTTTTGCCGGACTAAGGAGTTCAACTTTATGCGCTGACATTTGCAAAACGTTTAGAGTCCAAAAATACGAATAAAAAAGGCGAGCATTGCTCGCCTTTGATGAAAATAGGTTTTATTCTAGTTACACTTAAGTACTTCTTTCATTTGGTATTCGGCAGCTGCAGTGTACGAACCTGATAGGGCATTGCTAAATGCATCGCAAGCTTCAGTATTTTTACCAAGGTTCTGGTAAGCAGTTCCCATTTGGTAGTATATTCCAGCAGTATCAAGATTTCCATTGGCATGCTCAAGAGCTAGCTTGCTGTATTCAACTGCTTTTTCCCATTCCTTAAGTTCGGCATAGTTTATGGCAAGTAGAAAGTAAACTGATCCATCAGTTTGATCAAACTCAATTGACTTGGCAAAAAATTCAATTGCTTCGGCATGTTTTTTCTCTTTTTGAGCAGCATCGCCAGTTCTAAGCAGATACCCTTTGGCTTTTTTAACAGCATCTTCAGCCTTGTTCTTGTCGTTAACGCTATTTGCTACATCAAGCGTTTTTTTAAGGTATTCGAGCATTTGCTCTGCATTATCTTGTTTTTCGTACGAAAGGGCAATGCCTAGATAGGGGTCGGGATAGTTGTTTTTTACCTCAATGGCTTTTTGATAGTAGTCAATAGCCTTCTCAAAGTTTTCGTCTCTGTATTCAGCGTTACCCATTTGGTTGTATAGCTGAGGGATAATGCGTTCAACACGAGCCAATGTTCCGTTGTCGCCATAGCTTGTTGCTGTTTCTTTTGCCTTTTCAAGCTGCTCAAGGGTTTCTAACATTTTTTTCTCTTTGTAAAGCAGCATGGCAAACTGTTGGTGCGCTCGTGGTATTAAACTTTGAGCAAGATCTCTTGTTTCTTGGCCATCGTAATCAAGCTCTTCGCTAATTTCGAGTGCTTTATAAAGCTGCTCAAGCGCCATTTCCGGATTATCCTTAAGTACTGATGCTCCTGCATTGTATGCATCAACGGCTTCCTTTACTGTTTGAGCGGCAGAGAAAATTGGTAGAGCAAAGACAAATGCTATTGCGATAATTGCTAATTTTAATTTGTTAGTTTTCATCTTGTTAATGTTTATTGATTATTTGTCTGTTTGTAATTGTAATGTTTAATGGTAGATTGAACTTCTGGTCTAGTCGAACGGACACTCACTATAATTCAATTTTCGAATAAAACCTCTTTAGTTAATGAGTGAGACCTAAATTATTAAAGCGCATAAAAATAGTAAGTTAATAGTTTAGTATGCAAATATATCAATAATTTAAAATCAGTTTAAATTGGTTTGCTTGTTATTGCTTTTATTACAGTGATTTTGGTTATCGTTTGCTATTAAAAAAGCCTTTAATTAGCTTTTCCGATTCTTCACTCAGCACATTGCCAATAACTTCAGTTTTTGGGTGTAATAGTTTTCTTGAGATTGAACTATAACCTCTCTTTGGGTCTTGGGCTCCGTAAACAAGTTTACCAAGTTGACTCCAATAAATTGCTCCAGCGCACATACTGCATGGCTCAAGGGTTACGTATAGGGTACACTGATTTAAATACTTTCCGCCTAAATATGAAGTTGCCGCTGTTATTGCTTGCATTTCGGCATGAGCTGTCGGATCGTTAAGGCTCTCGGTTAAATTATGCGCTCGGGCAATAACTGTATTGTTGCAAACAACAATGGCTCCAATAGGCACCTCATCTCTATCGAGTGCCTTTTTTGCCTCTTTAAGGGCTTCGGTCATGTATTGGTTGTGATTTTCCATAATAGCAGCTAACGTTTTGCAAAAAAAATGCCACGAATTGCTAACAAAGCTATTTCTTTTTACCTTCGCAAACTAAAAAAAAAGTTTGAATTATGTATAGAACGCACACTTGTGGTGAGCTTCGCGCTGTAAATATTGGTCAAAACGTTACTCTGAGCGGTTGGGTACAACGCATCCGAAACCTAGGAGGAATGACCTTTATTGACCTTAGAGATAGGTACGGAATTACTCAGCTTGTTGCCGATGAGCATATCGATGAAAAAGTTGCAAGTACCATAAACTCCCTGGGTAGAGAATTTGTAGTGAAATGTACTGGAGTTGTGTTGGAGCGAGCAAGTAAAAACTCGAAAATAGCCACTGGCGATATTGAGGTGCAGATACAGAAAGTGAAGGTGTTAAACTCATCGGAACTGCCACCGTTTACCATTGAAGATGAAACCGATGGTGGCGATGAGCTAAGGATGAAGTATCGTTACCTCGACATCAGAAGAAACCCAGTTAAGAATGCGCTTATGCTAAGGCATAAAGTGGCTCAGGCTGTGCGCAGGTATCTCGATTCGCAGAATTTCGTTGAAGTAGAAACCCCGTTTCTTATCAAATCGACACCCGAGGGTGCCCGCGATTTTGTTGTCCCCTCGCGCATGCATCCAGGCGAGTTCTATGCGTTGCCTCAATCGCCCCAAACGTTTAAACAGCTGCTTATGGTTGCTGGTATGGACAAGTACTTTCAAATTGTAAAGTGCTTTCGCGATGAGGATTTACGTGCCGATAGGCAACCCGAGTTTACCCAAATAGATTGCGAGATGGCTTTTGTTGAGCAGGATGATGTGCTCGAAACTTTTGAGGGGATGATTACCAGCCTATTTAGCGAGGTAGTTGGTGTTGATTTTAAGCAGCCTTTCCAACGCATGACATACAACGATGCCATGTCGCTGTACGGCTCGGATAAGCCTGATGTGCGCTTTGGAATGTGTATTAGAAACCTTAGCGAAAAGGTTAAAGGAAAAGGTTTTGGTGTGTTTGATAGCGCTGAGTACGTTGGGGGCATTGTTGCTGAAGGTTGTGCCGATTATTCGCGCAAGCAGCTCGATGAACTCACTAAGTTTGTGCAGCGCCCTCAGGTAGGAGGTAAAGGATTGGTTTGGGTTAAACTTGATGCAAATGGAGAGGTTAAATCGTCGGTTGACAAGTTTTACGCTAAAGAGGATCTTTTAGCTTGGGGCGAGCACATGAATGCCAAAAATGGTGATTTATTGCTAGTTATGGCTGGAGGAAGAGACGCTACTCTCGAAGCATTAGGTACCTTAAGGCTAGAAATGGCCGATAGGCTGAACTTGAGAGATAAGAGCAACTTTGCTCCTTTATGGGTTGTTGATTTCCCCTTACTGGAGTGGGATGATGAAACCTCGAGGTTTTATGCAAAACACCATCCTTTTACATCGCCTGTAAGTACCGACATTCATCTGTTCGATTCGGACCCTGCTGCCATTAGGGCCAATGCCTACGATTTAGTAATTAACGGTGTGGAAATTGGAGGCGGCTCAATTCGTATTTTCGATAGCAAACTCCAGCACCAAATGTTCAAAGTGCTTGGCTTTACCGAAGCTGAAGCTGAGGAGCAATTCGGCTTTTTGCTAAATGCATTTAAGTATGGTGCACCACCTCACGGGGGAGTTGCCTTCGGTTTCGATAGGCTTTGTGCTGTTATAGGTGGTTCCGATTCAATTCGCGATTACATTGCATTTCCTAAGAATAATGCAGGTAGAGATGTTATGATTAGCACTCCCTCAATACTAAGCAAGGAGCAGCTCAATGAGCTAGGCATCGACCTTAAGCCTGAAGAATAGGTACCAAATTATTGGATACAGAAAGAGCTTGACGGATATGCCAAGCTCTTTTTTGTTTTATCAGAAAAGGCTATTCTTCTACTTTCTCTTCTACCTTTTCTTCAATGGCTTCAACTTCCTCTTCAACTTCTTGCTGTAGAGTGTCAACTTCGGCCTCTGTTTGCTCAATAACTTCTTCTACTTCTGCTTTAACCTCTTCTGCTTTTTTCTCAGCAGCGGGGCCACAAGCAACAAATGCGAACATTGCTGCAAATACGAATAACAATGATAATTTTTTCATAATTAATTGGTTTTTTTATGGTTGAACAGAACAAAATTACAAACAATTATTGTTTTTCAATGCCTTATGCTCTTTTTTTTCAATAAAAATTATTGCATTTCAAAATTTTTACTGTCTTTTATTCTAATTAAAAACCTACTCATTATTTAAAAACATATTTAACAATATGCTGTTTTCAATTTGTAATTGATTGATGTTTAATAATTAAAAACATATATTTGCAATTAGTTATTTTAAAAACTATTAATTAAAACTTTAAATAATGAAAAAGTTATCCTTGTCAAACGCTGAGGTTCAGCACTTAAGAGATATATATCAGGAAGAACTTGAAAAATCAATTAAGCGAATTGAACATCTTTCAGCAATTCTAAAAAAAATTGATGCTGATTTTGTTGCGCCTGAAGTTCCTGTAGTTGAGGAAATTGAAAGAGCGAAAAAAATGGCTACCGCTCCAAAAACAAAACCAGCTGTAAAAGCAAAAGCAAAATCAACCCCAACTCTAAAATCACCCAAAGCCCCAGCCGTTAAACCTAAAGTTACAAAAGCAAAAACCAAAACAACTCGAAAACCCCGAAAACCAATAAAAAGAGGTAGCGGGAAGACTAAGGTAAAGTGGAACGATTTTGTAATTAATACACTAGCTAAAGCGAACAAACCAATTAAATCGGCCGAATTTGCAAATGAAGCATTGGCTATATTTAAACCTAAAGAGGCCGATGTACCAAGGCTTAAGCAAGCAATATCGGCAACGTTATCGAAGCTAGTAACAACCGATAAAAAGCTTTTAGCAAACAAACTTGAGGGTACACGTGAAAAGACCTATGGGCTTAAAGAGTGGTTCGATGAGAAAGGTAATTTGCTGCCAGATTTTAAGTAGGGCAGAAAAAATTTAAATACAAAAGAAGGAGAGTCAAATTTGGCTCTCCTTCTTTTATTATTTAGTATGGAGCTATTGTTCCTTTACAATTTCCCCAATGAGCGTTGCTGGGGTTGCATCCTTAACTTCAACGTAAACGTAATCGCCAATTTTTGCGTTTTGCTTTGGAAAAACTACCACTTTGTTTTGCGAGGTTCGGCCGTATAGCTGGTCGTCCGATTTTTTGGACACACCCTCAACTAAAACCTCAAAGCTGCGGCCTATATCGGCACTCTTGCTTTTCTCCGAGAGTTTTCCTTGCAGCTCAATAATTTCGGTTAAACGGCGCGTTTTTACCTCTTCCTCAACATCATCTTTCAGCTTGCGGGCTGCTTTGGTGTTTGGGCGTTCGGAGTATTTAAACATGTAGGCAAAATCGTATCCTACCCATTCCATTAGCGAAAGCGTTTGGTCGTGATCGACCTCAGTTTCGGTACAGAAACCCGAAATAATATCGGTTGAAATGGATGCATCGGGTAGAATTCTTTTAACAGCTTCAACCCGGTTCATGTAGTAATCTCTTGTATAGCCACGATTCATAAGCTCAAGTATTCGTGTTGAACCCGACTGAACGGGTAGGTGAATATGGCTACAAATATTTTCGTACATGGCCATAGTGTATAGCACCTCATCCGATAAATCTTTAGGGTGTGAGGTTGAAAATCGAACCCTAAGCCTTGTGTCAACCTTAGCTACCATTTCGAGGAGTTCGGCAAAGCTAGTTCGTTCGCCCTTTTCGTCAATCCAATTGAAGCTGTCAACATTTTGTCCCAGAAGTGTAACTTCACGGTATCCTCCCTCGATTAGCTCATGTACCTCGCGAATAATTGTTTCTGGATTTCGACTACGTTCGGCGCCCCTAACGTATGGCACAACGCAGTATGAGCACATGTTGTTGCAACCTCGCATTATGGATACGAATGCCGAAACGCCATTTTTGTCGAGCCTAACAGGGCTAATATCTGAGTAGGTTTCCTCTCTCGATAGCAAAACATTTATGCCCTTTTGCCCTTCTTCGGCTGCTCTAAGCAGAACGGGTAGCTCACGGTATGCGTCGGGGCCAACAACAATATCTACAAGTTTTTCGCTTTCTAAAAGCTTATCTTTTAAACGCTCGGCCATGCAGCCCAGCACTCCAATTAGCAGTGAAGGCTTTTTCTTTTTCTGCTGACGGAATATGTTGAGTCTACCCCAAACCCTTGTTTCAGCATTTTCGCGAATTGAGCATGTGTTAACCAAAATAACATCGGCTTCTTCCATGCTTTCGGTTATGCCATAACCGTTGGCTTGCAGTATTGAAGCAACAACCTCGCTATCGTTTACATTCATTTGGCAGCCGTAGGTTTCAATGTAAATCATTCCTTCGGTTGCAGCTTGTGTACTTAGGTTTGTTTTAGTATTTAATATTTCTTTTTCACTCATTCCAATGAATTTTTGGCAAAGGTAATGGAAAATTTTTTTCATTTTTCTTTGCTTTGGTTTTCTTTAACGGTAGGCTATTCACAAATCATTCAATGTAGTACTTTATGTTGATATTTCAATTTCATCAATAAAAATTAAAATAAATGTGTAGTTTTAGGCGCTATTTGTATTGATAACCAACAGATTTACAAATTATAATTTTAGGTATGAAACAATTTTTACTAAGTTTTGGGCTTTTAGCCATTTTATTCGTTTGCCTTGCAGCAAATAATGTTTATGCAGTAACTGCTTATCCTCATCCGGTAGAGTACAAACTACCCGATGGTACAACGCTAAGCATAGTGATCAAGGGTGACGAGAAAGTAAACTGGGCAGAAACTCTTGACGGTTACTCCATTTTACTTAACGACAAAGGTTATTACGAGTATGCCATTTTAAATGAGAAAGGTGATATGGAGCGTTCAGGTATTCGCGTTTCGCCTAAAAATAAACGGAGTGCTGATGAGCAAGTTTTGCTGAGTAAAATTAAAAAAGGGATTATGTATAGCCCATCTCAGGTTTCAATAATGCAGCAAATTTGGGATATAAACGAGAAAGAAGCTAGCAAAGCCTTTCCCACCACTGGCGATAGAAAGCTAATTTGCATTTTGGTCAACTTTACCGATGTGCAGTTTCAGAAAACCCAAGCCGATTTCGATGCGCTTTTCAATCAGGTTGGATATAATGTAGATGGGGCCACAGGTAGCGTTAAGGATTACTACCTCGAGAATTCATATGGCCAGTTCAACCTTACGGTTGATGTGGCTGGCCCATATACGGTTAGCCAAAACATGGCTTATTATGGAGGCGAAAGTGGAGACCCGAGGCCAATGGTAACTGAGGTTGTTGGTTTAGCCGATGCCGATGTTGACTTTTCAGACTACGATAATGATAATGATGGCTCTGTTGATGGGGTATACATAATTTTTGCTGGTTATGGAGAAGAGGCAGGAGCTAGCGAAGATGCCATTTGGTCGCATGCTTGGAGTATTTGGCCTGCTGTTAATTATGATGGTGTAGAAATATCTCGCTATTCGTGCTCACCAGAGCTTAGAGGGAATAGCGGCACAAACCTTACCCGTATTGGCGTAATTTGCCACGAGTTTGGGCATGTGCTTGGTGCACCCGATTACTATGATACTAACTACAATAACACTGGAGATGGTCAGTTCTCAGGAACTGGTCGTTGGGATATGATGGCTGGCGGATCGTGGAATAATGGAGGCGCAACACCTGCTCACCATAATGCTTTCACAAAGGTGGTTTACTATAATTGGGCTGAGGCTACTGTTCTCGAATCGCCAACAACGGTAACAATGGAGAATGCCGCAGAAAATTCTGGTAGCTTTTACAGGGTAAATACTCAAACTGCAAACGAGTATTTCCTCCTCGAGAATAGGGAAAAGCACCTTTTTGATGCAGCAATCCCGGGTAGTGGGCTAATTATTTACCATGTGCATAGCGGAGTATTTAGCGTTGGCAATAGCATTAATGTAACACATCCACAGCGTATGTATCCTGTTGCACAGAATGCAACCAGCGACCCAACTAGCGACCCATCCTCTTACGGTAATATTAACGATGCAACTTGTGCATGGACAGGTACTGGCAAAACGGAATTTACCGATTTCTCAACACCAAGCGCACTATCGTGGGCGGGTGTTAATACCGAGAAGCCAATAACTGGCATTACCCGCGATGCAGCAACAAAAACGGTTACCTTCCATTTTATGGGCGGAGCCCAAGGTAATCCGGCAAACTTTAACGCCGAGGCAATTAGCACCAGTCGTATTGTTTTAAGCTGGAACCTTAACGATGATAGCAACCCAGTTGTTATTGCTTGGTCGGCCGATGGGCAGTTTGGTTCGCTTAACGATGGTACAACCTATTCTGCTGGAAGCAGCATTGATGGTGGAGGCACTGTTCTTTACGCTGGATCTAACTTATCGTTTCAGCATAGTGGCTTAAGTCCAAACACAGCATATTACTATAAAGCATGGTCGTTGCTAAACGATGATACGTATTCGCCTGGAACTATTGCTTACACATCAACGCTTTGTGGCGTAATTTCAACACTTCCTTTTACCGAAGATTTTGATGCTGCTCAAACGCTACCTACTTGCTGGACAAATCTTGACAATGCAGGAAGCGGACAGGTTTGGCAGTTTGGTTCGCATAGCGATGGCTTATCGGGTTCAACGGGAAACTACGCATACTTAAATAGCGATGCCTACGGAAGTGGTAGTTCTCAGAATGCCGATTTAATCTCTCCAAACTTCGACTTGTCGAGTTATACCGATGTAACCCTTTCGTTCTCTCACTATTTCAAGGAATGGACTGGTTCTTCAGCATCGGTTTCATATAGTATTGATGGAGGAAATTCGTGGACTCAAATTGATGCTTGGAGCAGCAACACGAGTAACCCAACAGCCTTTTCGGAGCTAATTCCTGAGGTTAGCGGACAGTCAAATGTTAAGTTTAAATGGAACTACACCGGTTCGTGGGGTTACTTCTGGGATATTGACAACATTGAAATTACAGGGGTAATAGCAAATCCTCAAACCCTTTCGGTTAACATAGAAGGCAATGGAACCGTGTTTGCCAACGGCAATGCTTATTCCGAACCAATATCGTATAACCAAGGTGTAAGTGTTCAACTTGAGGCTATAGCCGATGAAGGATGGCAGTTTGCTGGCTGGAGTGGCGACTTATCCTCGTCTGATGAGCAAGAAATGGTAACTATGGATACCGATATGGCTATTACTGCTACATTTACCGAATTGCCCAAGTACACTCTCAGTATTAGCCTTGTTGGAGAAGGAGACGTAGCTGTTAATGGTGTTGTGTATACTGAGCCAATTGAGGTATACCAAGGAGCAACGTTAAGCCTAGAGGCCTTATCGGATGAAGGTTGGGGCTTTGCTGGTTGGAGTGGAGATATATCATCAACCAATGAGCAATACAATTTTACTATTAATACCAACACAAGCATAGTTGCTACCTTTACTGAATTACCTCAGTATACATTAAGTGTGAGTGTTGTGGGTAGCGGATCGGTTGAGCTAAATGGGTCACCTTATAGCAATCCGGTTGTTTATACATCAGTAACTGGAGTTAATCTTACTGCAACACCTTTACCCGGTTGGCAGTTCGATGGTTGGAGTGGCCATATTGAATCTACTGAGCAGGCAATTTCTTTTGATGTTGAGCAAGATGTTGATTTAACAGCAACTTTTAGCGAGGTAACTGCAGTTAGCTCCGATGCCTTCAATGGGGTAATGGTTTATCCTAACCCATTTACCGATAAAATTTGGGTGACTAATGCCGAAGCGGTTTCGCGTATTACTATTGTGAACCTTATTGGACAGGTAGTTTTTAGCGTTGAACCAGCAGGTGATGATATTGTTGAAATAACCTCGAAAAGTATGAGTAATGGCGTTTACCTAATGGTTTTGTACAGCAATAATGGACAAAAACAGATTAAGAAAATAGTTAAGAATAATTAAGGTTATCTTTTAAAGTATTAAAGGGTTTGTTGGCTTGGCTAGCAAACCCTTTTTATTTGCAATAATTGGCTCCTTATCAAATACCCAATATTTAAATTTCAGTTTTCTATCTATAAAACCTATATTTGCCAGCAACGATATTCAAGTGGCTGAAGCTGCGTTGATTGATTCTTTAACACACAAACTATTACAACCATAACTAAACCTTTTTTCATGAAACAAAAGTACTTTATCCATGTTTGGGTGGTAATATTTTTACTATTCACAAGTGGTGCAAACGTTTTCGCTCAAAGTAAGCGAGATTCAAAAACAGAGGTAGCCGTAGTTAATGGCTACAAAATTGTTAAGGGCGAACGCCCTCCAATCGACCTAAGTAAGGTTAATGCCGAAAGCTATGAGAAGGGCAAAATCAGCATTAAGTTTACTCCCGAAATGGAGCGCTCCATCTCTCAAATGCTTATACAGCCCAAAAAGGGTAGCGATGTTGTTATGCTTGGGAACAGTAATATTGATAGGCTAAATAAGGAGTTTGGTGCAGCACAGTATAAATCGATGCTGTACGGGCTATACGAAATGTCGGCCAAATCGGCTCAGCATAAGGAACGCCATAAAGCATGGGGTTTTCACCTTTGGTTCGAAATTACAATTGATGCTGATGCTGATATTAAGCAGGCTGTAGAAAAGTTTGCAGAACTCAAAGAGGTTGAAATTGCCGAACCGGTTTACAAGAAGAGGCTAATCGGTAACGTAAACGAAGAACCTAAAGCTGAAGATACAAATACAAAGGCCGACAAGTGGACTCCTAACGATCCTCGTTATGCAGAGCAATGGCATTACCATAACACCGGTCAACAAAGCGGTACTGTTGATAAAGATATTGACTTACCCGAAGCTTGGGATATTGAAACCGGTAATTCGGATGTAATTGTTGCCATTGTTGATGGTGGAATCCAAACAAATCACCCCGATCTTTCTGCAAATATTTGGTCGGGCGTTGGCTATAATTTCGTAACCAATACGTCAACAATTGAGCCTCACGATCATGGAACTCACGTGGCTGGGACTGTAGCAGGTGTTAACAATAATGGAGTTGGTATTGCGGGCGTTGCTGGCGGATCAGGTTCTGGCGATGGTGTTAAGCTTATGTCGTGTCAGGTTTTTACTGCTAGTGATGCTGGTGGATTCGACCAGGCTCCAATTTTTGCAGCAGATAATGGCGCAGCAATTTCACAGAATAGTTGGGGGTATACAAGTGTTGGCGTATACGATCAAGCTACTCTCGATGCTATTGACTATTTCAATACAAATGGTGGTGGTACTGTTCTAAGCGAAGGGATAACCATTTTTGCTGCTGGTAATGATGGTACAACTGGCGATTGGTACCCTGGGTGCTACGCTGGCGTTATGGGTGTGGCAGCAACAAATAATCAGGATGTGAAATCGTGGTACTCTAACTATGGGGCATGGGTTGACATCTCTGCTCCTGGAGGAGAAACAAATTCTGTTAACCAAAGAGGAGTTCTTAGTACAACAACAGGAAACACCTACTCTTTCTATCAGGGTACCTCAATGGCTTGTCCTCACGTATCAGGTGTAGCTGCTCTTATTGTTTCTTATGCGAGTAGGAATGGGTTAATTTTATCTGCTCAGGATGTTTGGGATTTACTGGTTGACAATGTTGATAATCATTATCCTTTAAACTCATCATATTCAAACCAATTGGGCTCAGGAAGGCTAAACGCTTATGCAGCACTTCTTGCGGCTGAAGATTACATTTCGGGTGTACTAAACCCGCAAACTCTTAATGCCAATGCGGTTAGCACCTCGCAAATTGACTTATCGTGGACAAAAAATGCCGATAGCAATAACGTTATGCTGGTATGGTCGGCCGATGGGAGTTTTGGTACCCCAACTACCTACGCTGGTTACAGCGTTGGTGAGGAGATTGATGGCGGAGGGATTGTCCTTTATCGTGGCCCAAATTTATCGTACAGCCACACTAATCTCAGTCCTTCTACGCAATACTATTACAAAGCATTCTCCTATAATGCATATAACGAGTATTCATCGGGGAAGCAGGTAAGCGCATCAACGCTTTGTGGTTCGGTAGCATCCTTCCCTTTTACCGAAGGGTTTGAAGAGGGAATGCTCCCCAATTGCTGGTCGTTCGATGGAACGCCTTGGTCATTTGCAAATGGAGGTCATAATAGCAATCCCTCGGCAGCTCATTCGGGTAATTTTAACGCATTGTTCTATAACGGTTCATTTACAGCCGATGTGAGCAGGCTAATAACACCACAATTCGATTTTACAGGATATACTGAGGCTACGTTAACTTTTTGGCATGCACAGGTATTATGGCCTAACGATCAGGACGAATTAAGGGTTTACTACAAGAACTCAGCATCGGGCTCATGGCAGCTGCTAGCCGAGTATACAAGTAATATTGCAGCTTGGACCCAAAGGGAAATTGCTTTACCCAATTTAACCGACGATTACTATATTGCCTTTGAGGCAACTGGCCAGTATGGGTATGGTGTTGTACTTGACGATATTAATATTTCTGCTACCGAATTGCTTGAGTATACACTTACGTTAAATGTTGTGGGTAGCGGTTCGGTTGAGGTTGATGGAGTGCCTTACAGCGAGCCTATTACTGTTGAGAATGGTACAAGCCTTAGCTTGGAGGCAATTGCCAATAGTGGTTACCTATTCGATGGTTGGAGTGGTGACCTAAATTCAGCAAATCCCCAAGAGGTTGTTGCCATGGATGGTGACAAAACCATTACTGCAACATTCTCCGAAATTCCAGCTACAGAATACACCTTAACCCTAAATATTGATGGAAATGGTACTGTTGCTGTTAATGGCGATGAGTACACTGCGCCTTTAGCTTTTGCTGAGGGTACCGAAGTTGAGCTTAGGGCAATTGCTGATATGGGTTGGCTGTTCGATGGTTACGATGGTGATTTTTCTTCAACCAATGAGTTGGTTACTGTAACAATGAATGGTAACATGAGTATATCGGCAACGTTTAGCGAAATTCCTGTTTATACTATTACCGTAAGCAAGGTTGGCGAAGGTACAACTACACCTGCCGAGGGCACTCACGACTATCTAGAGGGAGCTACTGTTAGCTTTTACGCATCGCCTGCTACAGGTTACGAGTTTGAGAAATGGGTTATTGGCGGAACCGAGTATTTTACCCAATCAGTTGAGCATCCCGTATCAACGAGCATTGAGGCTGTTGCTCATTTTGTTGAAACTGTTCAGGTGCAGCATACGCTTGCAGTTAGCGTTGTGGGCAATGGTACAACGAATCCTCCAGCCGGAAATCACCTGTTTAATGAGGGAGCCGAAGCAAGCCTAACTGCAACACCAGCCGAAGGTTGGATGTTCGACAAATGGGTGGTTAACGGTAGCGATGTGCTTGACAATCCTGCAACTGTTCAGATAAACGATGATGTTACAGCCGTTGCGCATTTTACCGAGATTCCCCAATATACGCTAACGGTAACCCTTGTGGGTAATGGTTCGGTTGATGTTGATGCCATTACCTACACAGAGGAGTTAACCTTTCTTGAAGGTGCTGAGGTCGATTTGCGTGCAGTTGCTGATGCAAACTGGAATTTTGAAGGATGGAGCGGCGATATTTTAAATGATAATGACTTCGTTACCCTTATTATGGATGATAACAAATCGGTTATAGCAACCTTTACAGAGGATGAACAATACACCCTAACCTTAACCATCGAAGGTGATGGTACAGTTGAGGTTGATGGTGTGATTTACACCGAAGCTATAAGCGTTTATCAGGGTACAGAACTTAGCCTAAGCGCACTAACCAATGAGGGTTCGCAGTTCGATGGATGGAGCATTGATCTTGTATCGGCTAATGCCAGCGAAACCATTATTATGAATGGCAATAAATTGGTTACAGCTACATTTAGTCCAGTTGCACCAACCGAGTATACTTTAACCATTAGCATTGTTGGAAATGGTTTGGTTGAGGTCGATAGTCAACCTTATACCGAAGCCATTACCGTTGAGGAAGGAACAACTCTTAACCTTCGTGCTATTGCCGATGATGGTTGGCTATTTAGCGATTGGAGTGGCGATCTCGTTTCTTCCGACGAGTACGTTTCAGTTGTAATGAATAGCAATAAGGATATTGAAGTTACATTTACAGAGATACCTCAGTATACGCTTACTGTTCAAATAGAGGGTAGCGGAAGCGTTACTGTTGATGGTGATGCATACACAGGGCCAATTACAGCAACCCAAGGCACAGAGTTTAGTCTTAACGCAATAGCCAACGAAGGCTGGCAGTTCGATGGTTGGAGCAACGGAATTATCTCTGTAAACGAAGCCGAAACCATTGCGTTAAATTCAAACATTACCGTAGTTGCTACTTTTACTGAAATACCAGTTGTTGAGTATACGTTAACCATATCGGTTGTTGGGAGCGGCTCTGTTGATGTTAACACCGAAACGTATTCAACTCCAATTGTTGTTGAGGAAGGAACAGAACTTGAGCTAAGGGCTTTATCTGATATCGGATGGGTTTTTGAAGGGTGGTCTGGCGATATCGACATAACCTACGAACAGGTTGCCCTTACTATGGATGCCGATAAAAACATTACCGCTACATTTACGCAAGTTCCTGAGTATACGCTAACCATCAACATTGATGGTAATGGTACAGTTGAGGTAGACGGAAATGTATATGAAAATCCAATAACCTATCTTGAAGGTGAAGACGTTGCCCTTAATGCCATAGCCAATGAAGGCTGGCAGTTCGATGGCTGGAGTGGCGATTTCACCTCAATTAGCGCCACCGAAACGCTAAGCATTGTTGCCAATACAAATCTTACCGCAACATTTACCGAAGTTACAAGTGTTGCAAATGGAGAGTTAGCAAATATAACCCTTTACCCCAATCCGTTTAGCAACGCAATAACCATAAGCAATGCAAACAGGGTTAGTAGGGTTACAGTAACCAATATTTTGGGACAAGTTGTAATTGATAAGAAGGTTAGTGGCATTGATGAGGAGGTGGTTCACACAAATAATCTAACTAAAGGAATTTACCTTGTAACCATACATGGCGCTCAAGGCGAACGCATTGTACGTCGAATGGTTAAGGAGTAAGAATTGGTCTATATACCTGTAAATTTCGAAAGCCACTCGCTAGGGTGGCTTTCGCTTTTAAAGTATGACTGTGCTTATGATGAATTTAATGGGGTTGCATAAAACACCATTTAGGCTAATTTCATTATATTTACCAATGTACGTGTTACTTTTAAGTATATCTGTTTGATTTTTTCATGTCCATAAAAAAAATCCATATAATCTTTTGTATTTTTGCTCTGCTACCGCATTGTGTAATTGGGCAAGCAGCTACAAATAGTCTCGATAGTTTAACTGTTGCCCTGTCAAATTATCCTAGTAACGATACGGCAAAAGCAAATCTGCTAATTGATATTGCACGGCAACACTCAACAAACGATCTTGAAAATTTATACCTGTATGCTGCTGAGGCTTATGACTTATCGGATTCGTTAGAATATAAAGTAGGCAAAGTAAAAAGTTTAAACCTTGTTGCTCATTACTACTGGATGCTTTCCGATTTTCAGCAATCGCTCGATTATAGCCAGCGAGCCTTAGCTATTGCCACTGAAATTGACGATAAAGAGGGAACTTCTGAAAGCTACTATAATATTGCCAATGTTTATCGTGAGTGGGGCGATTATGTTGAGGCTCTGAATTATCTGAATAAATCATTAGTCATCAAAACCGACATTGATGATGATAAGGGTAAAGCCCGAATTTTTAATACCCTCGGAAGCATTTACCGAATACAGGGCGACTACCCCAAAGCGCTCGATTACTGCCAGAAGAGCCTAGCAATAAAAGAGCAAATTGGCGATGAGGTTGGTATGTCGACAGCATATAACAATATTGGCAGTGTATACTACTATCAGAAGAATTACCCCAAAGCCCTCGAATACTATCATAAGTCACTCCAAATTGCTGAGCGCCTTGGCGATCAAAGAGGTGTGGTAACCAGCTACAATAATTTGGGGATAGTTTACTTTTATCAGGACGAGTACGCTAAAGCCCTCGATTTTTTTCAGAAAGCTTATGATATACAAGAGGAAACAGGCGATAGAACGGGTAGTGCAATTAGCCTTATTAACATAGGTGAAATTTATACTAAGCAAAAAGAGTATGATACGGCATTTAATTATTACAGAGATGGATTAGAACTTAGTAAAGACCTTGGCATAAAATCTGTAGAAGGTTGGGGCTATTGGGGGTTTGGTAATATTCGGTTACAGCAAAAGCGGTATAAAGATGCTTATGCTTATGCCAAAAAGGCTTATGCTATTGGCCACGATACAGGGGAAGTAGAGTTAGTGCAGCTAAGTGCCGAAATTATTTCAAAAGCAAGCGCTGCCATTGGATTGTACAAGGAGGCTTACCATTACTTGCAGGTTTTTAAAACCATGAGCGATAGCATACAGAACGAGGAAACTACTCGAAGAATAGTGGGGTTGGAGTATGAGTACAAGTATGAGAAAGAGCGGATAGAGCAGCGCCGTCGCGAAGCGGAGCAGCTCGCAAAGTACCAACGGCAACGGTATTACACAATTACCTTAATTGTTGGTGTTACGCTTATGGTTGTCCTAGTCTTTATTGTACTTCGAAACTTCAGGCGAAAGCAGCGTGACTTAAAAGTTATTTCGGAGCAGAAGCAGGAAATTGAGCAGAAGAACTTTATGCTTGAGCAGCAGCAAGAAGAGATTAAAAGCCAGAACGAGAACCTACAGCGCTGGAATAATGAGGTATCAGCTCAGAACGAAAAAATAAACCATCAAAAGAAGATGCTTGAGGAGCAGGCTAAAAAGCTTAAGGAGGTTGATGAGCTTAAGTCGCGTTTCTTCACAAATATATCTCACGAGTTTAGAACGCCCTTAACCCTTATTGTTGGACCAGTTGAGCGAATGCTCCAAAGGGTAGCCAACAATAATGATATTTCCGATTTAAGGCTTATTCACCGAAACGCCCAAAACCTGCTCGAGCTGATAAACCAGCTGCTTTACATTTCGCGAATTGAGAAAGGTAGCGTTAAGCTAAAGTTTACCAAGGGCGATATTTGTAAGGAGATCTCATTTATTGTTGAGATGTTTAAGTCGCATGCCGAGGGTAAGGGGCTTGAGATGAAGTTTCTATCATGCGCCGAGGCTATTCCTGCTTTCTTCGATAGGGAAAAGTTGGAGTGGATTCTGTTCAACCTTATTTCAAATGCCATAAAAAATACCGATTCGGGTAGCATTACCGTTTCGTTACAGCAAGATAACCCAAATGCTGTTCAAGTTACAATTGCCGATACGGGCAAGGGAATTGAGCCCGAAAAGTTGCCATATATCTTCGATAGGTTCTATATGACCGAAGAGGGAGGTAAAATGGGCTCGGGTATTGGCCTTGCGTTTACCAACGAGTTGGTAAACGTATACAAAGGGACTATTAGCGTAGCATCGGAATTAGGCAAGGGCACAACCTTTACGCTTACGCTACCTATAGCAACAGAAGTATTTGTCGAGCACGAGTTTGATAGCTTTGATGCGACCGAGCAAATAACTCTTATGCCCGAATTGCAAACCGAGGCTGAATCCTTGGCAAAGCATCAAGAAATTGCTGAAGCTAAAACTAAGCATAGTCAGACCGAAACAATTCTTCTTGTTGAAGATCACGACGATCTTCGCCACTTTATTGCTTCAAGCCTAAGCGATAACTACAGAATTATTGAAGCCGTAAATGGCAAAGTTGGTATTGAACTGGCGCTTAAAAAATTGCCCGACCTTATAGTTACCGATGTTATGATGCCTGAGGTAGATGGCATAGAGCTAACGAAAACCCTTAAAACCACAAGCGAAACTAGCCATATTCCAATTGTAATGCTCACAGCAAAAGCATCGGAGGAGAGCAAAATTGAGGGTCTTGAAACCGAAGCCGACGATTATCTTACAAAACCGTTTAGCTATCGTGAGCTGAACGTTCGTATTCAGAATCTCTTGAAATCAAGGCGAAAACTGCGCGAAAAGTACATGCGCTCGCTTGTGGTTAACCCCTCGGATATAACCACAAATAGCCTCGATGAGCAATTCGTGAAAAATGTGCTTAAGGTTGTTGAGGAAAATATGAGCAATCCTGATTTTTCAGTTGAACAGCTATGTGAGTTAGCCAGCATTGCCCGAACAACACTTCACAATAAGCTCAAATCGCTTGTTGGACAAAGTGCAACCGAATTTATTAATTCGGTTCGCGTAAAGCGAGCAGCCCAGCTAATTAAGCAAAAGGCCGGTACAGTTTCCGAAATTGCCTACGATGTTGGTTTTAACAGTCTCTCGTATTTTACAAAAGTTTTTAAAAGACATTTCGGCGAGCTGCCATCAGAGCTTCATTAGCATTTTTCAAACGCAATAGCGTTTCTATCTCCCTAAACAAATTCTTTTTTCTCAAAAACTCACAAAAAGGTATCGTTGTATATGCCATGTTTACAGCGTTTTATTGTGTGTGAACATTTGTGCTAAACAATAGAACATAGCTACAAATGTAATTGATGCATAAGCTGAATATTTGCACCATTGGAACAAACCAACAATTAACCATAATTCAGTTTACTATGAAAAGAATTCTACTTACCACTTGCCTTTTAGCCTTTAGTATTTTTCTTATGGCGGCTAATCAGCAGCAACTTGCTGACGATAAATCGGGATTAACCCTTCGGGTTAGAGTAAAAGATGGCATTACAGGATCGGTTGTTGCGGGTGCTGGTGTTTACATAAACGAGCTAGGTGGGACCTATATTGCTGACGGATCGGGCTTAGCAACAATTCCCAATTTGAGTTCGAACACCGAGTACCACTACTCAATAAACACCGGAGGGATATATACAACGGCTACCGGATCGGTATTTATGGAAACATCAGATAAGCTAATAACCGTTTACCTATACCCTCCAGGCTATACGGTTACTTTTAAAATCAAGAATGCGAACACAAATGCACCCATCGAAGGAGCTTCTGTTTGGATTATGAATACCATTGTAAACCTCACTACAAACTCGCAAGGAGAGGCTAGCGTGGTTTTACCAAATAATCTTGAAGATTATACCTATGCTTTAGTCTGTGAAGGATACATACCAAAAATGGAGAATACTTTTCATCTCTACGGATCGAACATAACGGTGAATAATACAATGGAACCAGCCTATAACCTTTGCCTAAGATTTAACGGCTCAGGTAGCATTGTAATGAATAGTGATCAAACCTATAGCTCAAACGAGTGCATGTGGCTCGATTGGGACGAGAGCGTAACCCTTGAGGCTATTGCCAATGAAGGGTATAGGTTTAGCCATTGGGAGGTTTATGTATACTCTGAATTTGGCCCGCCCGAACTCGATTATACCTCCGAAGAGCCTGAACTTGCTTTTACTATGAACTCTGACAAAGACGTAAGAGTGTATTTCGAAGAAATTATTCAATACCCCGTAACCTTTAATGTTTCCGATGGTGTTGCACCAATTCAGAATGCCCTTATAAACATATTCGAAACGGAGCTGTACACAAACGCCGATGGGCAGGCAGTAATTAGCTTAGAGGACAGAACCTATTCATATACCATATCTAAAGATGGTTTTGACACTGCAAGCGGCCATGTTACTGTCGATGGAGCACCCGAAACGGTAAATGTAACATTAACCGAACCCTCAGATGATAAAACCTTAACTATTATTCTCGATGGCGATGGAGCTGTTAAGGTGAATGGCCTAGCTTATACCCAGTCGGTTTCTGTTCCTGCCGGAACTCAGCTAACCATACTAGCGGTTCCTAACGATGGAAACACTTTTGTTACCTGGAGTGGCGATTTGTGGTCTACATCAGCAGAGGAAACTGTAACAATGGATGAGGACATGACTATTACAGCAAATTTCTCGCCCGTTTCAAGCATTACCTCAAGTCTCAAAGGCAGCATTAGGGTTTACCCAAATCCCTGTAGTAGCAACCTAAGCGTACAGGCGCCAACTAAATACTCTAGAGTTACAGTAACCGATTTAATTGGCCGGGTAGTAATCGATATGCAGCACGATTTTGGGCAAACTCTTAACCTAAACACACAATCGATACCCAAAGGGATATACTTAGTTACCCTTATGTCGCACAATGGCCAAAAAACTGTGACTAGGGTAGTTAGACAATAACCTAATTAAACCAATGAGTTAGCAATTTTTTTCGACAAGATAAATATTTGAAAACCAACAGATAATAACTAATAAACTAATAGAATTATGAAGACAAGAACAATTATCGCTTTTTCCTTAGCACTAGCAATGTGCCTAGGATGTTCAACCATGGTCAATGCACAAATTGGCAAGCTGAAGAATATTAAAAAGGAGATAACCAAAAAAGTTCCCGTAAAGGAGCAAAAACAGGAAACGGCTAAGCCTGCCGAAGAGAAAAAGACAGAAAGCAACCCTACTGCTGAGGTGAAACCAGTGGGTAAAACCATCTATGTTTCGCCATCGGGGAGCAACCGAAATATGGGTACAAAGGATGCCCCTTTTAAAAATATTGATAAGGCCATAAAGGAAGCTGGCGAATACGACAAGATTTTAATTGCTGAGGGCGTGTACTCGGGTACGTTTAATGTTGGCTTCTTTGAGATCACAAAGCCCATGGAAATTTATGGTAGCTACAATAGCGATTTTTCAATGCGCGACCCAATTGCTACTCCAACAATTATCCGTACCCAACCCAAAGCAGCGTCGGGTAAGCAAACCCTTATATACATCTACGAAACAAATAATGTTGTTATCGATGGCATTACCGTTGATATGGGCGAGCAGAATAATTATGACAGTAAAGCACCCGACGGAATAGAAACGGGTTACCTAACGCTAACAAATACGGGAGGTACCGAGCAGCGTTCGGCCATTCGCATTGTTGGTAACGATGTAACCATCCGTAATTGTACCTTTGTTAACATTAGCTACTGTGGCGTTTCCGTCGCTCAGCGCATGAGCATGCCAGGTAAAATACTAATTGATAACAACCTATTTGTTAACTGTGCTCATACCGGTATCGATGCCAGCGTTCTTACTGGACCAGGTAATCGTCACGAGATTGAGATTTGCAACAACACCTTTGCCTTTACTTACGGAACGACATTCCTTAACGATAATTTGGGCAATGCCATTTGGATGAAACGCAAGGCCGATTACAACGTGCATAATAATATTTTTGCCTATGCATCCGATGCTGCAATTCGATACTTAGATACGGATGAGCCTACTCTCAAACTCGATCATAATTTATTTATGGGTAATCGAAAAAACGATATTCATACAAGCATAATGAATAACAGAGTTTTTATTTCTGTTGAAGAGTTTGAGGATGTTGACTTTGTTTCCAGCCTGAATGGGAATAAGCGATTGACTCAGGTTCTACCTTTAGATAAGGCTTATATATCGGAGTTTATAAATATGGCTGCCGAGGTTTCTATGGAGTACGATCCTAACACCGACTGGAATCAGGTGCGTTCAATACTTGGTTTGCCACAACAGGCATCGGGTACGGCAAAAATTTCATTCTTTGCCAATCGCTATCCAGCTAACGAAACCCATAAGCTATTTGGAGCAGTTGAAGGGTTTGGAGCACAAAAACCAAAGGTAAACTAGCAAAATAGGTAATGCACAGCAGGTGTAAGTCTTGCTGTGCATTTTGCTTACTTCTACTTACAAATACTAAACTTATGATTATGAAGAAATTTTCCACCCTGCTTTTAGCTTCAATAGTAATTATGGCCGCAAATGTTCAAGCGCAACCTCAGCTTTGGGGCTCAACCGAACAAGGAGGAAAGTACCAGGCAGGAGTACTGTTTACAACAGATATAAACGGAGAGAACTATACTGTTGAGTACCATTTTCCCAAGATAATGGGTTACGAATTCGAATATTCTACGCTTACCCAAGCATCTAACGAAAAAATTTATGGAGTAAGCCAAAGTGGCGGTTTACATGGTGATGGCGTACTTTTCGAGTATGATCCAGCAATGGATGAGTATTTGGTTATGCACTCATTTCATCCCGATAGTGGCGATGAACCTATTGCAGCGCCCATTGAGGTAGAACCTGGTGTTTTTTATGGTACTACCAACTATTGTTCAAACTCAAGCGGAGTTATATACCAATATACTTTGGCTGATTCTACTTATACCGTTTTGCACAACTTTACCAGCGAAACGGGTTACCGCCCTTATGGTAGCCTAATTTTTAGTGATGGCAAACTCATGGGGATGACATTCGAAGGAGGGAGCAGCGGTTGTGGTGTAATTTTTCAATACGATATTGATCAACAACAATACGCCGATTTGCACCATTTTAGCTATACCGATGGTTGTTACCCCTATGGTGGCTTAACCATTACAAGCAACGGAAGGGTTTTTGGCGCAACGTGTTCTGGTGGAGAGTATGATGATGGAACTATTTTCGAATTCGATTTAGATAATCAGGAAATGCTTCAAAGTATCTCTTTGCAAGCCAATGTAACTAGTGGAGGTATTTACGGAAATTTGGTTGAGGCACCAAATGGAATGCTTTACATAACCACTTCGTGGGGAGGCGATAATGATAATGGAGCAATCGTGGAGTTCAATCCTGACGATTTTTCGCTGTCAGCCAAAGTGCATTTTAACAGTGAAACAACAGGAAACGAAGTATACGGTAGTTTAGCTCTTTCGGCCGAAGGTTTATTGATTGGAGCATGCGGAAGCGGTGGCGAGAATAACACAGGAACCCTCTTCTGCTTCAACCCTGAACTAGATAATCTTGAGATATTAACTCATTTTACTCAATGGTACGAGTGGATGTACACAGATGTTGACGAAATTATTCGTCCAGTTGGAACACCTTTAATTACAGCAAGTGGTAAACTATACGGTATAGCTAGTGATGGAGGAACCAATGACTCAGGAACTCTATTCGAGTTCGATTTAAGCGAAAACATTTTATCCGTTGTATTTAACTTTGAAAGTTCATTGACTGGCGAAGGGCCACATAAAGCCCCAATACAATTTGATAATTATACCCTGTATGGCGTAACAAACTATGGCGGACAGTTCAGTCAGGGTGTGTTTTATAAGTATGATATGGTAAGCCGTGAGCTTATTCCTTTGCATCACTTTAAGTATACGGAAACGGGTTGCGGGCCTTCCAGTGAGCTAGTTCTTGCCGAAAATGGGCGTATTTATGGCGTTACTAATAACGGAGGGGCTAATGGCTCGGGAACTATCTTTGAATTCAACCCAGCTGATGAGTCGTTAGTAAAAGTTTTTGATTTGTCCCAAAGTACAGGCACAGGCTGTACCATGCATATGCTTGAGACCGAGCCGGGAGTTTTACATGGCGTAATGACATATGATGGTGATGGATGGAGGGGCACACTCTTTAAATTCGATTATAATCAGTACGAATTTACTGTTCTCCATCATTTTGCCGATGCAACAGGAGGGCACCCTAATAGCTCATTTTACAAAACACAGAATGGATTACTATATGGTACTACCATGTACGGAGGGCAGCACTCTAACGGTGTGGTTTATACATTCAATCCAGAAACCAATGAGTATTCTGTTGTTTATAACTTTACACAGGGCGATGATGTTGGCCGAGGTCCATTGGGTAATCTTATCCCCGATGGTGAGGGAAGTTTTTATGGCATTGCGCACGGTTATACCTATGGCGGAGCTGAAGATAGAGCAATTTATAAGTTTTCTGTCGAAACGAATACTTATACCCATTTACAGCAATTACCTTGGGGTAACGGTTGGCATATGGTAAACTGGGCAAAAGCTTCAAATGGGAAAATGTACGGTACCACCTATTTTGGGACTGAGTATAACGATGGTGTTCTGTTTGAGTACGATCCTTTAACCAATGAGCTGCAAAGCAAGCACACTTTTACTGGAGTGTCAGGAGAAGGGCCCTATTATCCGACCCTGCTTGAGGTGCTTACGCCAAAGGTTTTCCGTCAGGACCTGCAAATTTGCTATGGCGATAGCATCTACCTTCAGAACGAATATCGATTGGAATCAGGGCTCTATATCGACACGCTCATAACCGAGTTTGGTAACGATAGCATCGTATTCTCCAACCTTTATGTCCACCAAATTGACCTAAGCATTACCGAGGAAACTCACAGCCTCACTGCCATTACCGACGGTGATTACCAATGGCTAAGCTGCCCTGATTATATGCCTATTAGCGGTGCAACAGAGCAAACTTTCTCGCCCGAAACCTCGGGAAGCTATGCCGTTGAGATTACGCAAAGTGGCTGCGTTGATACCACCAGTTGTTACTATGTTACCCCGGTTAGCGTTGAAACAAGTAACACTTTTAACAGCTACGCTGTGTATCCGAACCCATTCTCAGGTTCAATAACCT
>NPID01000992.1_pt1 | contig 47602 bp, 33 predicted proteins | sample 8637491 | NCBI WGS metagenome assembly NPID01 (sample SAMN07420843, study PRJNA396082) | bioreactor metagenome | isolation source: sample BA6 brine-fed electro-methanogenic bioreactor BA | place: Japan: Kochi | collected 2016-06-14 | reverse complement strand
CGATATATTCATAGCATATCTCTACTATGTTCTGACCGTCGCAGAGTGTGTCTTCTGTGAAGGTGAGGTTGACAAGATCTTCTATAGCCTCAACCTCGATATTGCAATAGACCTCTGTCCAGTTACAAAATGAATCTCGAACGGCAAAAGTAATGTTATATTCTGTATCATGTAGCGGAGTTGGGATGAAAAATTCTGATCCAAATGTATCAAGTGTATCTACTATTCCATCACATTCAATGAATAGTGAGTAAGGACTTGAGTGTGGAGAAAGGTCTGTTATTGTCCAAGACAAAAGTATTGTATCACCCGCCATAATAATAGAATCCGGGCAGTTGAAATCCACTCTTGGTGGATAGGTATCAATCAGGTTTGCTGCCCTGAGTGTATCATACACAAATCCAGGCACACTCTCCCCTGTAATGGATGTAGTTAGATTATCTATTCCATTCCCATCTGAGTCACAATAATAATGCGCCAGCAAGGTTGGAGGACCCCAATCTGGTACCCATATGAAAACTGGTACAGGTGTACACGCCTCAAGCTCGAACTCAATGGGAGGGTGTGGATCGCTATATCCATCGATCCAGTCATGCTCATAGAAAATCATCTCACCATCAATCCAGATACCAAGGTCGTTGTCCTGCCAACACTTAATATATATAGTTGTGTCCACTGGTGAACAGAGCCAGTAATGCGTCCAGGTATGTATATGATCACCCCATCCGAATTCTCCCCAGAAATGTACAAGCCCTCGCATCTCTCTTCCCCATAGATATGCAGAAGACTCCGGCTCATGGGAAATCCATGTTATGCCAAGGGTACTTTCTCCTTCTTCATATGAACTTGAAATATCGATATCTGTATGGCTGTCGCCTGGGATATCTCCAAGAAGGAGAACTTCTCTGGGTGACCCATTAAGACGAATAGGGGTTTCAAGACAACAATCGATATGTGACAGGGATTCTGGAAAGATAACCAATATTTCAGCAAGCGTCTCTGTGTTTGGCAACACAAGGCCAACATCCCAGTCAAAACAGTATGTGCCTTCTGTCACATCACCAAAATAACTATCAAAATCCTCAGGGGCGATTCCATCCCTAATAGGCGTATAATCATCAAAGCCATGTGTGCCATAGAGAAAATCAACGTATAATGTACTTTCTGGACAATCCGATACAACTGTGAAGCATATTTCTACAATATTGAGGCTGTCGCAGAGTTCTTCCTCTGAGAACCATAGACTATCGACATATATATTACATTCCTGCCCTATTGCCGATATAGCCAATAAAAAAACAAGTTTAAAGATTAAACACAGTCCCTGCGTATTTCTCATCCCACCTTCCCGTGTATTGGACTACAATATTATTATAGGTGTTTTTTGGATAAAGTCAACATCTTTGCAGTTTTTTGTGCTGACTGAAGCTGAATTTGCTGTTTCCCAGAGGATCAAATAATAATCAGATACTTGAGACCGGAATATTCTGTATGTTGCGAATGCCCTTTCTATCTACTATAAGGCGTATGCGATAGAAGGCATTATCCTCCTCCTGTTTTCCGGTTCTGTTGTGGATATGCAGGACAACATTGATGTGGTAGAGCTTATCCATCTCGAGCTGTTCCGGGGTCTTTTTCTCCCTGTCATAGGCTACGAAAGTCTGTTTGGGATCGTCCATGCCCTGAAGAAAGTCCTTGAGATTGAAGCGAAAGATCTCCTTCACCTCATGCAGTATTGTCGGACCCTGTTCCTTCAGCCTTTTCCAGTCTATTTCCATCTTTTTGGAGTAATGGATAACATCCTCAACCTTTGTCTTGTCCAGTCTCTGTGAGAGGGGATATTCCCTGATATCCAGTATCTCCCTGTCAACATGGGATTTTCCCGTAATGTAGACCAGCTCTCTGAACTCGGCAAAGCTCTTGCTCGGGTCTGTCGGCAGTAGCAGCTTTCTGGCTGTATCGAATTTGCGAATGACCTTCTTTCCCACGACCAGTTTAATGAAATCCTTTATCCTGTCCTTGAGAATGTAGATCAGCGAGCTTATAATGATAAGAATGCCAGGTGTCAGCCCAAGCACAGGGTTTATCTGATTGCGAAACAGTTCGAGGGAATAGGCTGTCATTGCGGCAAGTCCGGCTGCGAACATGGCTATGAACTGTATGAGATAGTTCTTAACCTTCACATACTTCTCATCGAGATAGAGCTGGCTCTGCACGAATTTCTTAAGAAGGCTCAGCCTGTAGACGAAGCTCTCCTTGATCGCTCCACTGTCCTGTGCAGGGATGGTGTAGTTCCGCTGCCTGCGATAGTCCAGCTCCCTTTCAAGCTGATGTCTGACCTTGTCTTTGAAGCTCTCCGCTGCATTCTTGGTGAGGAACTGAGCCCAGTTGGTCTCGAACATATACGAGACATACTCGTCAAGAAAGTCCACACGCTCGATGAAACCAGGATAGCGATTTGTGAATATCTCCCTGTATCTTGTCAGTATTGTTCTGAATGCACCGAGAAGGGCCTCAGACAGCTCAAGCTCGGCTTCATAGTGATTTTCAAAGCAATATTCCCTTGGGAAGCATCCGTCTATGTTGATAGTTTTCAGGAAGTTAAGAAGATAGTTGGCAGTGAATTTGAAGCTTTCCATAGCAGATTCAGTTAGATCCAGCTGTGTGTCTTCCAGCATTTTTCGCTTCAAATCATAGAGCTTTCCGATGGGGAATCTAACGTCTGTCTCAGAAAGGAACTCAGACGGCAGTATAACCGGGCTTCTAAGGCGTATATGCTTGGTCAGGTTGAAGTAGAAATGGCGTGCCTTATATCCCTTTTCGACCAGCTTGAGAGAGCTGGGGAAGAAGAAATAGAAATCGACAAAGTACTTCTGCTTTTCCCGCTTGAAGTTTGTGTTCTCCCTATATTTGAGAACCATCTCCAGTTGGGTATTGTCGTGTTTTTCGAAGCTGGCTTCGAGAAAACGTTCTGTCAGTGACTTTCTTATGAGCCAGTGCTCATCCAGCTGTTTTATATTAATTGCCTTTGTGACTTCCATCTATAGCCGCTTCTCTGTGTTCCGTGTTTTTCTAGCGAGCTTCCTTCTTAATGTTAACTTAATATATCTCATTTATCCCCTTTTTACAAGAGCATACTCTGTGGATAGATACTGATTTTACCCTTTGCCTCTTTCGGGATATAGATTAAACTTTACGATAGAAATATTAAAGCCTATATTCTATTATCTTAAGGAAAAGTGAAAAATAAAAAACGGAGAAAGTATGAGAAAGAGCGCTCTTTTTTTGATTCTGGCAGTTTCATTTATGTTTGCTGATTCCGGTGGTCCGGATGCCTTTGGATATCTCTGGAAAGATTCAAGGGAACCAGGCGGTCCCGCCTTTGACTGGATTGAGATCAAGGACACAGGTCGCAGGCTATCCATATCCAGCATCGACGACGGTGAGGAGACAATAACCATGGACAGGGCCTTTGAGTTCTACGGTGTGCCACAGAGCACAATTACAGTCGGCTCCAATGGCGTGATGTCCTTCAGCTCTACCACATATCTTCCACTTTCCGTGTCTGGATTGCCCTATGCTGACTCCTATAATAACCTTGCCTGTCCGATGGTGATGGACCTTGCACCTCATAATTCCACAGAATCCGGCAGCGGCATATATTTTCAGGAATTCGATGACATGGCTGTCATCGAGTGGTACGAAATCAGGGAATACTCCTCAGGACCATATCAGTCCTTTCAGGTTGTCCTTCTTTTTGGTTCGAAGACAATTTACTTCAACTATCTGAAGACCAATCTACCTTCAACCCGAAGGGCGCATGTGGGTATCGAGAATGCAGAGGGGACAATCGGCCTTCTCTGCGGTGTTTGGGGTGCTTCGGACGATCCCGATTTTCTGCAGGATTCGCTGACAATCAGAATGAGGGCAACACCTGTTGCCTCTGCACCTTATTTCAATGATCTTTCTGCACCCGATGACCTTCAGCTTTCCGATTCAGAGGGCTGGGAATGGGGCCGCCCGACTGTCGGGCCATCCGGTGGACACACGGGTATGAACTGTGTTGGCACAGCACTGGACGATAACTACGATGCTGATGCTGACTGGCCTTTGATCTTCCCCGACATCGATCTCGGTGCTGCAGAATTGCCGATTCTAGATTTCTGGCACTGGTATTCCACAGAGGACGGCACAGACGGCGGCATTGTAGAGATATCCACCAATGACGGCTCAACATGGCGCGTTCTGGAGCCCGAGGGAGGATATCCCACAACAATGTCCGGCGGTCCCCTTGCAGGGCTTGATGCATTCAGCGGCAGCTCCGATGGCTGGGAATATGTATCCTTTGATCTGAGCGAATACCTTGGTCTCCAGATGAAATTCCGCACTAGGCTGGCATCCAATTCAAGCGTTGCAGATGCAGGCTGGTATATCGACGACATAGGTCTCCACGAGCAGTATGGCGTAATAAGAGGCACTATAGACCTCGCATACACAGATGTCGACGCAGGGGTTGAGGTCACACTTGAGCCCGACGGCAGAAGCCTCTTTACCGACATGGACGGTTCTTTCATGTTTGATTCTGTAAAGGTCTCAGATACATATACAATTCAGCTTATGCGCGAGGGCTTCCTTGCAGACAGCATATCTGCAGTCGAGGTTATGCGGCTGGATACAACAGAGGTATACAGAATCATGTCGCCGAGACTCTATTTCTCGGATTTTTCCACAAACAATGGCGGCTGGATAGCAGACCCACCTGTTGATGGCTGGGAATGGGGCGAGCCTGCACCGGGGCTTTCTCCGGGCGCACCGCATTCGGACAGCCTCTGCTGGGGCACAGATCTCGACGGCAACTACGACACAGGATGCCACTGGTTCCTCGAGCAGGAGATATTCATAGGCGAGATCGAAAGACCATCTCTTAGGTTCTGGAGCTGGTATATGTTCTCAGGAGAGTTTGCAGGTCAGCTCTTTGACGGCGGCAATGTCAAAGTATCGGCGGACTCCGGCGCAACATGGCATATAGTCTATCCAAGGAGCTATTTCGGAATTGAATATGACGGAGTGATCAGCAGTCACAACGAACACATGGCGGGGCAGCCTGCCTTTGGTGGCTCAGACAACGGTAATTTCTGGCAGGCATTGACCTTTGACCTCATGCCCTTCCAGGAAAATCTGATGCTGCAGGTACGCTTTGAGATCGGGGCAGATGAGATGGGCGAGTCCCGTGGCTGGTACATAGACGACATACAGGTCTTCGACGACTACGAGGGCATAGACGAGGCAGAGCTTTCCGACCTCCCGGAGAAACTGGCTATCTCTGCATATCCCAATCCCTTCAACAGCACGGCCCACATATCCTGCGAGATTCCCACAGGGCTGGACCAAGACCCGTCACTCACAATATACGACCTTTCCGGCAGGGCTCTAATGTCCATGAATCCGGGACGCGAACCGGGTATGCACAATGTCGCCTTTGTTCCCCAGGATGGAAGCCCCTCCGGTGTATATCTCGCCGTGCTCAGAGCAGGAGACACAAAGGCCGAGACAAGACTTCTGTTTGTTAAATAGATCAGAGAGGTCACAGTACTTGTGTTCAATTATTTTCGAAAGCCCCCCTCATGGGGGCTTTATCTTTATATTGACTTAACATCAGTAAAGTAGATAGAAAGAAAAAAGAGGTTTATATGTTCACGAGGCTTTTGATTTTGACGGCATTTGTGGCAATGGCTCTAACAAGTCCCGTCTCCTTTTACTTTAACGGGCATACATACGATGTTCCTGATTCCTATGAGAAAATAATGCACCGACCAACGTCTGAAAACACACCGATGCCGGCTGTCTCAATGCCTGTAAGGCCGCTCCTTCGGGAGATGGACGGTGGCGATTTTGTGCTGGGATTCTTCAATCCCGATACGGTCTATACCATTACATCCGACACTGTTCTCTACTCGAACATCATAATGGTCAACAATGCCAGGCTGGAGATTCGAGATGCAAGGGTGCAGTACAGGGGGGATATCCTGCTCACGGGCAATTCCCGTATGATTGTCGAGAATGCCCGTTTTGACTGGTTTCAGGACTATGATTACCAATACCATATTCACGTCTTCGACAGCTCTGAATTCCGCATGGAAAGCTCCACACTCAATACCGGCGGCTTTCCTCTGGGCATGGGCGGTGCGAGCAGATCGCGCTTCGGAATGGACAATATCGAGATGGAAAGGGCCTTCATAACATTCGGTGCATATCAGAGCTGCTCCCTCGGTGTGTCCAATACAGTATTTCCAGGCGAATTTGTCATGGTGGAGGGCGAGGCAAGGACAGATCTCGTCAACGTCGACACCTGCCTTGTCTGGTTCGGCTTTCCCAAACATTCAGGTGGCAGTCTTTCAGTTACTGATGAGGATGCTGTATATATTGAATCTATGCACTTCCCTGACGACGATGTCTACGGCATTGACTACACCCTTAGTATGGAAAATGTCACCAATCTCATGGTCGGTGCGATGATATACGATTCAACGGATGTCCTGCTCTATAACACCGATTTTCGTGTCATTGGCATGATCTTTGACAGCACTGTGACCGACACACTCACAGGCTTTTCCAATGGTCTGGATATCCCCCTTTTCGAGCCGGACATATCCGGACGCTCTATGCGCCTTGAGGACTGCCGTGTCAATACATGGAATTTCTATGGTTTTGGAAGATCGAATATCATGCTCGACGGTATTGTCTTCGGGGAATATCTCACAGGAGGGGAGGGCAGGGGCGAGATTTTCGGCAGTCTCTGCGATGGCTCAGGCGGTCATCTCGGGGCGGATGCCACCTCACAGCTGCTTATGTTCATGTCATCCTCGACAACCCTTGCCATTTTGGAGAACAATTCTACCTCATTCTTTGTGGAGTCATCCTTCATCATGCGTGGCGGTCTTATACTTCGCAATTCCGCCCTTGCAGTTGCAGTACATACATATATGGCAAATCCACCTGTTCTGGAGGACTCATCTGCACTGTTCATTGTCGACATCTATATCCCGACTGTAGTCAGGGAGGGGGATGTGGTAGACATTGAGGGCACGGCAATGCTCTTGACTGGGCCGGAGTCACTGCTTGCCTTTGAGGGCTATCGCCTGAGGGCTGCCCCTTCCGACAGCCCCGGCGCGGGAGAATGGATAACAGAATACGAAGCAGAGCAGGTCGAGGACGATGTGCTTGCCAGCTGGGATACAGATGGCATGGAAACAGGCGACTATTTCCTGACTATGTGGATATACTTCTCCTATGCAGGTATACTCGATAGCACATACTTTGACTACTATGTATATATTGGTGAAAATGAGTCAATAAATGAAGCTCTAAATATAGATAATAAAAACTATGTGTACTCTATGCCCTTCTATTCTGGGCTTTGCATATATGCCCCTGACAATGCCCTGGTCACAATACACGACACTCAGGGACGAAGGGTGGCAGACCTCGGCAGAGGACGCATTTGGAATGCTGACGATCCGGGGGGAGTCTATATTCTGCGTGCGAGGCTGGGGGATAGTGTTGTGGATGGAAAGGCAGTCTTGTTGCGATAGCCTTTCTTGTTAGACAGCAAATCCTTCTTTTGCTGAAGTCTGAGAACTCGATCTATTCTATTTATATTTATCTACTTTTACCGGCTATTGCAGGACATAGAGCAAGAAAGGGTGTATCCCTTTGAGTATTGAATATCTCGCCAATTAGCGAATATATGACGTGAAGACATAGAAGACATAGCACAGAAGCAGAATCACCGACTCTGTCTTGTCTATGTGGAAGTCGGGGCTGATCATGGGAATTACTATGATGGATGTCAGAAGCATTACCGGGAAATCGAGCATAAGAAGAGAGGTATTGACGGCGATAGGTCTTGTTACTGCCGCTATACCGCCTACCATGAGCATATTGAAGATGCACGATCCGACAATATTGCCGATGGAAATGTCGAGCTTGCCCTTGGATGCAGCCATAACAGAGGTGAACAGCTCCGGCAGAGTTGTGCCGAGGGAAACTATTGTTGCACCTATCACTGTCTTTGGGATATTGAGGTAGTTGGCGAGATTGACAGCATTGTTCTTTGTTATCTCTCCGCCGAAACCGAGGGCAGCTATGCCGAAGATTATCAGGAATATGTCGAGGGCAAGGGGTTTGCGTTCTGCATCTATCTCCAATTGCATCTCGTCTGTAACCCTTCCCGGCCTGCATACAGGCGGCTCCTTGAAAAAGTCAATAACACAGCAGGTGAATGTGAAATATGCAAAAAATACCAGCAGAATAATCCCCTCAACCCTGCTCATGACATTTCCTGACAGTGCCATGATATAGAAGACAACGCCTGCCAGAATCATGAAGGAAATCTCCCGCCTTGTTGTCTTTTCCCTTATTGTAAGGGGGCTGATAAGGCCTGAAATGCCGAGAATCAGCGTGATATTGTTGATATTTGCACCGGCAATATTCGAGAGCGTAAGCCCCTGTGCCTCTGGGCTGAGATTGGACATGAAACCGACAACAAGCTCCGGCAAAGATGTGCCGAATGCGACAATTGTAAGCCCTATCCACAGGTCGGAAAGCCCCATTCGCCGCGCAACCCTCGAGGATGACGTGACGATTGAGCCTGCCCCTATGTAGAGCAGAAAGACGCCGATACCTATGAAAAGGAAGAACATGAGCATCAGAGATTCCACCCCTTTATTGAGTCCATAGCATCGTAGTCTGTTCTGTCTACCCTGAGGGGTGTGACTGATATATAGCCCCCCTCAACAACAGTCTTGTCTATCTCCGACCTTCTGTCTCTTGACTCGATGTCTCCCACCATCCAGTGGAAATTTCTGCCGTAGTCGTCTGTATATTGCTTGAAATAATCATTGTAGAATGTCAATCCCTGTGGAACGATCTTGCTGCCTTTGATCTCCGACAGGGGCAGGTCGGGGACATTCACATTGAGTATAGTCCAGTCGGGAAGCCCATTTTTGTGTATCATGGGTACGACCCTCTTAATGAAATCGACCGCACCGTCATAGAAGCGGGGCTCAGGCTCTGCTATTGAGATTGCCATTGCCGGAAGACCAATAATTGCAGCCTCCGATGCCGCAGCAACAGTGCCGGAATACAGAACAGATGCGCCGGTATTCGCCCCGGGATTAATGCCGACTACAACGAGATCAGGCTCAATGCCCTTCATTATCTCCCGTATACCCAGCTTTGTGCAGTCAGCGGGTGTGCCTGAGCACTCGAAGCATGACTTGATGCTTTCATGGGGATTGTATGTGATGGGCCAGGAAAGGGTGATCGAATGCCCGGAAGCACTTCTATTCCTGTCGGGTACAACAATATAGACATCGCCAAACTCAGCAAGAGCATCTGCAGCTAAGTGCAGCCCCTTTGAGCGGATACCATCGTCATTAACTAAAAGTATATTCATTTGTATATAACCTTTATTTTCCATTTTTCAAGGCAACACCGCATAAAACATGGGAATGACGCGTCATTCACAAAAAGTATATCCATCTGTGTATCACCTCATTGTCCAAGGCTTCATAGCAGGTCTGTATAAATCATGGGAGCGATACATCATTCAAAGGGGTAATCTCATCTACCTGGTACCCTCTATCCGAACCGCACACCCCGCCAGCCATTCGGTCGACATTATTGTAAGGTACACCTGAACACCATCGATGCTCAGTGCAATATCCCCCATAAGTCATTATTTAATAGAGCACTACAGCCACCAAGACTTTGTGCAGACGGCAACCGCAGGGCATTTTTTGTCAATTAGAAGATAGTGTTAAATGGGTTTTGGGCAAACTATATTTTGAGGATTTTTTATTGAAAGGGGTGACCCCGGAGGTGTTTTTGAGCAGACCTCCGAGGTCGTGGGTCGGGTCATATCTTTGTTTTCTCAGAAACCTTGTCTGCAATATTGCCGAGTGCCAAAAAGGCAGGTGAGTCCTCGGGAAGAAGCTCACCGGAATCGCCTGTCTGGACTACAAAGGGGTCTATCGGGACGCTGCCGAGGAAGGGGAGCTTCAACTCACTTGCCGTTCTTTCGCCGCCGCCTTTTTTGAAGAGCTCTGTCTCCTTGCCGCAGTGGGGACATATAAAACCGCTCATATTCTCGACAATGCCCAGCATCTCGAGGCGGAGTGTTTTGACAAAGGTAACGGCCTTTGTCGAGTCGAGTATGGAAACGTCCTGAGGCGTTGTGACTATCATTGCCTTTGCATCGGGTATGAGCTGACCGATCGAAAGGGGCTCATCGCCTGTGCCCGGAGGTGAGTCTATGAACAGATAGTCCAGTTCGCCCCATTCCACCTCCTCGAGGAAGCGTTTGATCATCTGGTATTTGAGGGGTCCGCGCCAGATGACTGCCTGATCCGACTTCTCCAGGAGAAAGGAGACAGACAGCACTTTGAAATTCAGCTCTATCTCGAATGGGAGCATCCTGCCGTTCTGGTCGGCTATTATTGACTTGCCCTCAATGCCGAGCATTCTCGGGATATTCGGACCGTGGATATCTGTGTCGAGAATGCCGACCTTTTTGCCCTTTTTGTGCATAGCCCTTGCCAGGTTTACTGTGAGGGTGCTCTTGCCTACTCCACCCTTTCCTGAGAGCACGAGAATCTTTTCCCTGACATCCCTCAGATTGGTGTTTACCTTTATATCCTGCATTATGCCTCCATATAGAATGTTAACTGCCCCCTCTTGTGGGGCTTCATCCCAAAAAAGCCCATTTAATGCACAAGTCAAGGGATAAATGGGCATAGGCTCAAATGGGGTCATTCTGCCTGAGCAGAGTTCTGCAAACTCAGCTCTTCTGATTAAAATGTCTTGATTTTGCCACCAGCAACTTTTCTTGCACCCCACACCAAGCATAGTATATTTATCAACAATAATCTAAATCAGAGGGTGGAAAATGACACTATATGACCTCGGATATACTGAAAGAATTGAGGAATACAGAAAAGAGAATAACCTCACAGACTTTGGAGTGGGGAGAGTTATCGCTATACACAGGAATAGATATGTTCTCTTGACAGAGCAGGGGTTCTGTGATGCCCAGTTGACAGGGAATTGGTGGAATTCTGCACGCGATGAAGAAGACTTCCCCGCAGTTGGCGATTGGATAGCCCTGAACGATGCTGATCCGGAATTTGCCATCATTCAGAATATTCTGCCCCGCAGCTCTCTTTTGAAAAGGCAGGCAGCAGGACAAATGGGCAAGGTACAGATCATAGCTGCAAATATTGATGTTGCACTCATTGTCCAGGCAGTTGACAGGGACTTCAGCGTAAACAGACTGGAAAGATACCTCACACTTGTAAGATCCACAGACGTAAAGCCTGTTATACTGCTGAACAAGATTGACCTCATCTCCGAAGAGCAGCTTGAGGAGCTTCTATCTGAGATTGATGGGCGAATATCAGACGTGCCTGTAATCCCCATAAGCAACGAGACAGGCGCAGGTCATGACAGGCTGAAGGCCCTCATCGAGAAGGGCAGGACATATTGTATGCTTGGCTCATCCGGCGTAGGCAAATCGACATTACTCAACAGGCTGTCCGGCAGCGACAAGATGCGCACCGACTCCATCAGCGAGAAGTCCAATCGCGGAATGCACGTCACCACCCATAGGGAGCTTGTTGTCCTGGATGGCGGCGGACTCCTGATAGACAATCCCGGCATGCGTTCTGTCGGCATAGCAGATACGGATAATGGACTGGAATCGACCTTCGAGGGCATTGAGGACTTGGCTGCTATGTGCCGTTTTTCCGACTGCATCCATATAAATGAGCCGAATTGCGCAGTAAAAGAGGCTGTGGAAAATGGCGAGCTGCCCCGTGACACATATGAGAACTACCTTAACCTCCAAAAGGAAAGGGCTCATTATGCCTCCACAACAGCCGACCGCCGAAAAAAAGACAAAAAGCGCGGCAAGGTCGTGAAGAACTATAAGAAGATAGTGGGGGATAAGAGAAAAGACTGAACAACCCATATCAGTATAGTTTTTGTTACAGAAAAAATTATCTGCTGCAAACAATATAAGTTAGGCGATTTTCTCGACAATGAGAAGGAAATCAACCTTTGCAGTCGCACCCATGAACTGAAAACTAGGTCGCACATTGGGTATTATCGACACAACCTCCCCTTTTAGCCCCCTTAAAAACTGCTCGAGATTGTTTTGCATTGTCTTGCTATCGACATCTAATCTGTGAACACGATATTCCATGTGACTCTCCTTTCATGGATCAGTGGGTACAACTCTAGAAAATTTGATATGATATTTATATATATACAATCTCTCTGTTTTTGTCAAGGAAAAATATTATTTGCAAAAAACAAATATTATAAAACAACTGGAAGTCCAGTGATGCTGTCAAAATCTATTTGCTCTGAGTGGTTAGGACTGTCAGCCATGCAACATCATTTCTCAAGTAGGCAGGTGTTAGAGACTAAAAAAAGAGCAACCGGAGTATAACCCTGGTTGCTCAGGAAAGCCATAACATTCTTTTTTCTATTCAGCCATTGGCCCCATAGCCCGCTCGGGATTGTCCACTACCTTCTTGAGGATGTCCATTGTCTTTTCTTCGGGAAGCCAATTTATTTTGCCATTTGACACATCATATATCGCTCCAACAACCTTTGCATCGCCAGCGATCACCAGCTTGCGAGAGATTGGGCTTTCCATGAACAGGTCTTCAATGCCCTGCCATACATTTTCTTCGATTGCATAAGGTATTACTTCTGATCCATGAGCTTCTGGGTGATCTTCAATTGCCCTTTTGACAGCAGGTGTAATATTATCGACAAGCGGTGGAATATTTCTTTCGAGAGGATGTCCATGTCCCTGTACAGCATTGGTAACAGCAGTTACAGCACCGCATTGTGTATGCCCCAATACGACAAAAACCGGGGTGTTTACGTGCGCCAATCCATATTCAACAGAGCCAGCCTCATCAACATCCATGACATTACCTGCGACCCTGATGGTAAAAATGTCCATGATCCCTGCATCGAACAATATCTCCACAGGGACACGTGAGTCCGAGCAGGTGATTACAGTTGCATAGGCATGATCGCCCTGATCCTCGGTTCCGGCAAGGGCCAGGCGCGCTTCATCCTGATGTGGGTGAATGGACTCTCCTTTTATAAAGCGCTCATTACCTTCTTTGAGCTTCTGTATTGCCTCATCTGGACTTGGTTTGTCTGCTCTGTGACCACTGGCAATGAGAATGCCTGTGACAAGGACAAGAGCGATGAAAGAAAAACCTCTCTTCATATTTCTCCTTCCTCAATGCGAATATTGTCTTCAGGGGTCAGAAAATCCCTGAAACTAAAAAACTGTCTTCAAGCCCTTGTGCTAAGACATGACAATTGACCGCACCTTTAAAATGTTTAAAAGAAACGATTTGATCGCTACATATTTATCGATATCCACAGTAATATCGGTCGATTGGAGGAGGGCTTTAGAGAATCAGGTTTTTTTGATGCCCTCTATGAGCCTGATACCAGAAAGTTTCAGTGAGAGATCTTCGTCAGACAGCCGACCTATGTATTCTCCGAGGGCGGTGTTTTTGACAGTCAAAAGCTGGGAAACATCTACTATGCCCTTTTTTTCGAGATTGGCTGTTCCGGCTGGAATAACGATGTTTCCCGGCCAGCCGACCTTCCGCATATCCGTTTTAATGCCACAGATAAGTAGTTTACTTTCCAGTCTTTCTTCAATGACGACAAAGGGATGGGGGATGTCATCTGCATTTCTTCTGAAACAGAAAAGCGCACCCGGCTTTACCTTCATTAGAGACCTCGAAATTTCATGCTCAGCAGGCTTAGTCCTGTATAAGGGCAGCTTGCATATCTTCTAAGGCGCAATCAGTTCTACCTTCATCCTGTCGGGATCCTCGAAGAAGACGGCATAGTAGCCCTTGCCCCCTGCATAGGGATGCCTGTCCTCGTAGAGTATAGTGATTTTGCGCCGACGGAGCTTCTCTGTCATCTCGTCAACGTGCTTTCGGGACTCAGCGTGGAAGGCAAGGTGATTGAGGCCGGGTTTGCAGCGGTGATATGTCCTGTCGAGATGCCTTTCTTCCGTTTGCACAAATACTATATATGTCTCGCCCAGCCTGTAGCTCTTGCCCATGTCCCACTGCTGAAAAAGCTCATAGCCAAGCTCTCCGAGGAACCAGCCCCAGAAATCTATAGAATTCTCAAGATCAGCGACATATATCTCTATGTGGTGAAGTTGTCCTGTGTTGGGCATTAATTTCCTTTCATTAGATCTGTGAAATCGACAAATCAAGAATTATTATCAATCAAAAAGATAAAATGTTTCTTTTAATGGTTTTGATGCACTTGGGAGAATTTCTTGTCAAAGGGATATCGCAAGGCCTCAACCAGCATTATCCACTGTATAATGGTCGAGGCAACGGCGATCTTGACCTGCCAGTTGAAACCTTGCCCCAGCCTGAAGAAGATGAGGGCAGGTATGATGAGGAGTACTGCTATAATCAGTGCCTGCCAGTCGATTTCCCCCCAGCTTGAGATGGGAAGATGGTCGGCTTTTCTCTCGCCAATGACATGAAACACAGAAAGGACAAGAAACAGGGCAAAGGGCAAAACCAGCCAGACAAATGACATCTCAATGCCCCATGTGTCGAAGTTTATCTTCGAGTCACTCTGTATCGTTCCATATATAACCAGTCCTGTTATGACAAGATTCCATATGACCAGAAGTACGTGATAGAGAGTCCTACAACGCCCTCTGCCATAGATATAGAAACCGAAAAGGGCCATAATAACAGCAATGACCAATAACCAAAAATCACCTTCAAAGCCCTTGCCTCCAATGCCAAAGACAGCCCACGAAGAGATCTCCGGCTTGAAGAGCACCCGCATAGTTGATGTCCACAGAAATGTCGTCGTCAAAACCATCCAGATGGAAACAATATTGCGTAGTTTCATACCATACCCCCTTTGCCATGAATTCACAATAACAATAACTTATATGTTCGCTGTCAAACTGCAAAGCATCAAGACAATTGAGTTCTCCATTTGCCAGGGTGTTTGTCTATTAGAGAAGGTTCTGCCTTAGATACTCGAAGGGATCACATCTCCCAAAAGCTCAACTGTCCTGTCCCAGAGACCATTTGCCTTACTTAGAAAATCAGGTGCAATCGGTTCTCTTTCTGTTTTTGAGAAATATTCGCCTGTAATGCTGCTGACCTCCTCTCTGGTTGCCAGATATATTGAGGGTATTGCCCCTTTTTCCGGTTTTGTGATAAACAAATTGAGCATCTTTGCGAACCAGCGCGGATATTCCCGAAAAACATCAGTACCCACAACTCCGGGATGGACTGCATTGACTGTGATGCCCTTCCCGGCCAGCCTCCGTGAAAGTTCAACAGTGAAGAGTACAACCAGCAGCTTGGAGTTGGCGTATGCCTTGTCGCCATTGAACTTGGGCGGTGACAGACGATTTTCCAAAATCACCTCACCCCTCTTGTATATCTCGGATGAGAGGTTGATGACTCTGCTGCCCTTTTCAAGGACGGGCAAAAGGAGCATTGTCACTGCAAAGGTAGCGATATAGTTGACAGCAATGGACATCTCGAAGCCATCGACAGAGCGCTCCTGCTTGCGTTTGAAAACACCGGCATTATTGATAAGCACATCGACCCTCGGATACTTCTGCCTAATGCCATCACAGGCAGTAACAATGGACTTCAGATCTGCGAGATCGGCAAAGTGCATGTCAACCTTGTCCGTTCCGGATCTTGACTTTATCTCCTCGAAGGCAGCACGGGACTTCTCGCTGTTCCTCACGAGAATCACGACCAGAAAGCCCCTTCTTGCCAACTCAATGGCCGTCTCCTTGCCTATGCCTGCGCTTGCGCCGGTTATCACTGCTATTTTCCTATCCGCCATAATTCATCTTCCCCCTGCCGGTCTCGGCGATGTCCGTTTAGTCCCTTCTATTATGTAATATACGCAATAGCAAAGCAATTGCCATGAATCTTTTGAAGGGGGGGGCTCTAAATTGGCGGGGGCTTTTTTCGGAAATGGAAGGATCGGGATAAGTCCTTATCAAATCTTGACTGGATGTAATCAAATAAAAAACCTCGCAAAATTATCAATTATCACATATATTTTCCATATACAACAATAGCTTAAGCTTGGAGCACTTTCCTCTAACATTCTATAGGGGGACATGTACTCTTTCAACGGAGGCAATATGAGCAGATCTGGTGCACTGATATTGGTAGGAGTCATTTCCATTGTAGGAATGTCATTTTGCATGGACAGTATCGATGTTATCGGGCATATACCAGGTGCAGCGGCATCTGCGGTTGAGTTCAAAGATGGCAGGCTATATGCAGGTGCAGGAAGTTCGCTATTTATTTATGAAGCAGCAGACCCATCCGATATGACTCTTTTGGGATATGCAGACTTCTCCTCACTTATCACAGCTATCAAAGTGCGGGAAGACAGCATGGTCTTTGTGGGTGCAAATCATGATGGTCTATACGCAGTCGATGGATCAGATACCGATTTTTCCATTGTCGCTCAATACAGGATGTCGGATCGCAATCATTGGGTGGCAGACATCGAGCTGACATCATCGGATACAATCTGGCTCTGCGATAACAGGAGCCTCAAGAAGATGTTCTTCACCGGTGACACCTTTCTGATTGCAGAAGAATATTTCTCCGGATTGACTGTTACAGGTGCAGATTTTCGCGACAGCCTGGCTGTAGTGACAAGAAGGGGTTTTCTACAGGGCTTTGTGGAGGTCTATAACTACAATTCATCGGGCCTTGAACATGTTGCATCCTTCGACACATCAAGATTATCCTATGTTGTCGATGCCCAATTTGCGGACAACAGAGACGACGTCATATACGTACTCGGTGGCAGCCCTAATCTTGGTGGAGACGGGGATTTCTATGCCCTTCACCTTGTTGGAGATTCGCTCTATAGAGCTGTTGGTCATAAATTCAATGGCGTTCCCGGGGGGCTTGCCCAGACATTCATCATGGGTATGGACTCGCGCAATGATACAGTTTATCTGGCAACGATGGCAGCGGTGGCATGGGGCGAAACACCGCTGGCAACTACATGCCCGGTTCTCGATGGTAGTTTTCTGCCGGATTCTATGCCTGTTATAGCTAATATTATTCCCGGACTCTGGTTTTTTGATGTTGCCCTTCACGACGAGCTTCCTGCGCTGGCGGTGGCCTCCGAATGGCTGGGCATTCTCTGGACTGATGTTTCCGACCTCTCTGTCCGTGATGATACCATTCGAACATATCCCACAGGTGGATGGGGTCAGCATTCATATCTGTATGGCGGTGACACGCTCTTCGTGGCAATGGAGGGTTACGGGGTTGGAATTTTCGATGTCCGCGACAAAGCAGCCCCGCAGTTTGCCGGAAGAATTCCCGGTCAGTTCTGCCACGATCTCGGTTTTTACGATTCCATAGCAATTCTTTGCAAGGGGGGAATGTTTGAATTTCACAACCTTGCACCCTGGTGGCGAGGAGGTGAAATTGAGCTGATCGATTCCTTCGTCATTCCACTTGTTTTCGGTGAGGTACACTCCTGTCTCAGTGTATCAATTCTTGAGACAGCCGCCGATACTCTGCTTATTCTTCCAATATATGATGACGGAGTCAACATAATAGACCCTGACGATATTCCCGGTGTATATGCAAGACAGCATTTTTTTGACAACACATCTCCAGTTGAGATTATCTGCGTCCGGGACACGATGTTCGTTCTCATGGATGACTCTCTGCATGTTGTTAGATATACAGGGGATACACTCGAGCATATCTACGCTATGTCAACAGGCGGACTCGCTCAAGGGCTTTGCAAGGTAGGTGACTTTGTTTCGATCACAAGGAAGAATCTCGGTGTGAACTGGTATAGCTGGACAGGTGATACAATGATTGAACAGGGCAACTGGGTTCCCTGGGGCTTTTGCATTGATTCAGAGTTCTTCGATAGTCTCCTCTATGTGGTCTGTCAGGCAGAAGGGCTATATGTACTTGATATTTCAGACTATCCAGATATAGACACCCTGGCCCATTATGCCGGTTCCCAGGGCTGGGAGATGTTGCAATATGGCAGTCAACATGTCTATTTCGGACCGGACAGCACCATTTATCTTGCAGACTACCATTCAGGGGCATACATTCTCGAACCCTTTCACAGGGGTATGACACTTATAGCCGAGTATGGTCGAATTCTTCCTAGGTCGATGGAGGTCACCACATACCCCAACCCATTCAACTCCGCACTCCGCATAACAGCACCCGACAACGCCACAATCACCATACACGACACGAAGGGGCGCATAGTCGCCGATCTCGGGACATCACGCCTCTGGAATGCCGGGGAAGATGTCCCAAGCGGTGTCTACATTGTCCGCGCGGTTGTGGGGGATGATGTTGTTGATGGGAAGGCGGTTTTGATTCGATAGGGAAATCTCAACCCGAAAGTCTTACCTCACCCCGAAAGCCTTTGGCTTTCGACCCTCTCCTTAGTAAGTCGCCATTTCCCAATGGCGCGAGAGTTAAGAAAAGACAAAATTATCCTACCTTTATAGACGAGTCTTCTCTTTTGTCTTTCTCTTGCTCCCTTTCTCCTTGATAAGGCGAAGGGCCGGGGGGGATGAGGTCGGTTGTGCTGCCCTAATTTTTAGTCCGAATCAGGATTTTCAAGATTAGAGGATTGAAGACAGATTGGGAGAATAAAGATTTCGATCCCTCCCTCTTATCCTATAAATCCTTAAATCCTGTGAAACCTGATTCTCATCTCTTAGCACCCTGAAAGGGTGCAACTGTTCAGCCTGGGGTTTTAACCAGGGGCAAAAGGATAATGCACGTTTCCTAAACCTGCGATACTCGGTTGACCTTTTGACTGGAAAACCGGCCATTTCGAGAACCTCAATGTCCGGTTTTGACTTACCCTGAGGCTCTCGAAGGGTACACGAATTAGAGCTATCGCCGGCGGTTAAAACCACTGAAGTTAACATCGGACTTCTGTGAAGTCCGCCGGAATTGTTAATTTCTAAGCACTTTTCGTCAGCCATGGGAATGTCTGCCAAAAACTGCACGGGGTCGGGGATGAGGTCGAAAAGGGCTGGTCGGTAAAAGATCGAAGTTTTGCTAATTCAGAGCTTGTGAAAATCATTCATCACTATCATTATCCCCTGTCGCCACATCGGGTATGGAAAAATAGCTGGCATCGAAACGCTCTCCGCCCAGCCACAGGTCTATCTTTGTGCCCTGCGCAGTACGAGTCACATCTGCGTGCTTTATCTTCCAGCCGACAAGATTCAGACGCGCCACTCCGAACATGTCAAGACCGCTCATAGAGCCATAGTATTCGGCCATCTCCGGTCGGGCGGTGGTGTTCAGAGCCTTGGATATGTCCTCAAGCTCGGCATCAGTTCGCTCGTGGTCATCGAGAACGCAAAGGTGCATGCCGTCCTCCTGCTGGTGGAGGCTTATCACCATGCGATTGGGGTGTGACTCCAGGATGAAATTCGATATTTCGCCGATCAGGTGGAGCAGATATTCTTTGCTCTGCATAGAGTAACCCCCTTAATTTCTTCTGGTTCCCTTGAACCACTGTATGATGGCCACGAACAGTGTGGCTGTCAGGCCACCTGCAAAACCGTTATTGTATAGATCCAGTCCGCCGTGCCAAGATGCGCTGCGCTCCACTATGGATAGATGGACAAAACCCGCCATTATTCCCACAAGGGGGCCGAACTCTCCACTCAGAGGGGCGAGGGTGGTGACGAAAAGCAGTGCGAGCACAGGTCCCGGTGCATTCAGCGATTTTCCATAGAGCAATGTTGCTATGATAACGCCAACTGCCACGGGCCAGCTGTTTCTAAGGTGCTTTCCAAATGTCGCAAAGCCGATTATTGTGAAAAGTCCGCCTATCACAGGACCATTTAGTGGTGCATCTACAAGCAATAGATAGCCCGTTCCGATAAGCCCGAGCAGTCCGGCATTCACAAAGGCAGCCCCGGCAGAGACAGACTCCATGAAATCGGTCGGCAGCCTGCCCGAGAGCTTCAAAATCCCTTTTAGATTTTTGATGAGATCACTGCCATCGATGATTATACCCCAGATGATGAAAAGAACCGATATTGCAGGAGTGAGCAGAATCAGCCCAAGATGTGGCTCGCTGTTCCAGATAACCTTGATGCTTATGTCGCTATGCGCCCCCACAAGAAAGGAGGCCACGAAAAGCCCAAAAAATCCGCAGGTCAGGCCGATATTGTATAGATGAAAACCCTCGTGCATACGCAGCATGGCAATAGCAAGGCCGGGCAGAACAAAGCCCGCCACAATACCGCTGAACATACCCAATCCATAGGCGGGCAGACCTGTAAGCCCCGACTCGAATATCATATAGCTGACAACAGGCCCAAGTGCAGTGCCGAAAAGTGCCATGAGCAGATAGCTCCTGAAGGGCTTGCCTGCCACACGACTGGCTATCAGAACACCGAGGACAATCGGCGCAGTGTTTAAGGGTGTTTTGCCGAAAAGTGCAAAGCCTACTATCGTGAAAAATGCTGCCACTGTAGGCCCTGACAGGCTGACACCGCTTATCTTGACCAAAAGCAGCGTGAGAAGTCCCATAATGCCGGCATTCAGAAGCGCGCCGCCTATACCGCCTATGGCAGTGAAGTCATTGATAAGCCGTGCAGCATGGGTCTGCACCCTGAAAAAGCCCTGAATACTGGGCACAACACCGTCTAAGGCCAGCCCCAGCACTATAATGCCCAATGCACATATGATCATCAGCCAATATGTACTTCGCTCATACCCTTGCATGGTCCCCTTCAATAAAATCTATCAAATAGAAATTGCAGTGTGGAGAGGCCTTTGTCAATGTTTTTTGGGGGAGGGGGAAAGTGAAGAGAGAAAGATCATTTTTCATATGGTTAAAGAAAGTCATCTCCATGTATCCTGAGGTCATATTGGAACTCAAATCGATTAGTTCGCACTTAAATCGATACAAAGAAGTCTGTGCAGATTTTATGTTTTGACGATTTTTATGTAAAGCACCAACAACAATAGCTCAGGCTATATTTCTAATATTATCTTCCTTTTAACAAAGAAATACCAAATCCAATCGAAACAACCAAACCAACAAAAAGAGCCGAGAATATAAAAGCGATTAGACCTCTGTGAGTTTTTGGGAATATATAGAATGAATCTAGCAAAGGTTATATCACAAGATCTGCAAATCCAGTAGTACCCACAAAACCAAATACAATCGCTACCCACCGATCAACTCTTGTGCGAGTTTTTTCTACTTCATATCGTTGCTCATCTAGATGCCATTGAGCTTTCTCTTTGCTTGGTTGTATGAGTCCCCTTGTCCCAATATCTGAAATAAAGTATGACAAGGCGGTTATAGCCTCGCTAGATTGGCTTGAATAAGTTATCGATGAATCAGCAGTTGCTAATATTTCATATGCATTTTTTAAAGTTCGCTCAGATGGAGGTGAGTCTGCAGTTGCACATGCACGTGTCAATCTCATATTGTGATACTCTAAAAATTCGGCAATACCCTGATGCTCTAGCAGTATAGTCTTTGTAGAGGCATCTTTCCAAGCATCTTCTTCAGACCTCTGTTTCTTTAACCAAGTCCAGAGCAATAATGACCTTTTCACATGAAAAGTGTAATCATCAAATTTGCGCAGATCTTTGGGGAGTTTAAGTTGATTATATTTGTTTATTGGACCTAACAAAATTCTATGTAATGCTGAACCGAACTTATTCAGCAGTCTATCCTTGGTTTCTGGTTGATCTTTAAATCTCATCAAAGTAATTGCTGGTCGCCCTTGCCATAATTGAACCTCATTTAAACGCTCGTGTTTCCTTGAGAATCCAGGTACAATTAAATTTGATATTGCATTAATATGAATTGATCTGCAAAGATCAATTGTTGACTCCCATTTTTCTTGTTTCTGTGAACCTGCAATCTCATGAAGAGACCAAACATTTCCACCAATATCGAAATCTCTGCCCTTAGCTTTCAACGATTTTTCAAAATCGAGCCATGTTTGGCTTCTTAAGTCCTTTAATAGTTTTTTTGCCTCTCGGTTATTCATTTTATGACCTGCAATTGTGAGATCTCTTTCAAACGCTCTCGGTATAACTCTCTCAGCATCTAGCCTTTGAACTTCGGAATGAATCCAAAGTTGATCAAAGTATTTCTGATGAATATTAACAATATCTGAGATAAATTCAGATTCAAAAAGTATACTCCATGTCTCATCAAGTTGAAAACTCAAAATAATAATACCATCTGAATAAATCTTTATCCATGGAAATATATACAACTCAGAACCATCTTTCTCTGCTACAAAAGGGGGCAGAGCCACACGGAGATGGGGAGGGGTTCGTTTTGATTCCAAGTTTTCAAGTCGCTGTTCATGAAAAGACATTTCTAAGCAAAATGTCAGTTCTTCTATAGCTCTTCTTGGTAAAGATTCATTGAATGTTACTGTTCTTTCAGTATCCCATTTTCTTCCTTGAGGTCGTAACCATTCAAACTGCATTTCTCCTTTATCGTTAAGATAAACACATTTTAGATCTGAGAAACAAACAGTTTTTACTAATCCTGATTTGAGAAGCTTCCCTGCGGTTTTGATGAGATTTACGTTATTTGTAACAAGACCCATAGCATAGTTAAAGAAACAATTTATCTGATAGATTTCTAATTCATTGTTTAAATTCATATCAATCCAAAGTCTGTCGTTTATCCATACTAACAACCATACTCACTTCACAACACTCGTTGCTATGTTGGGGCTTTCGGGGTTTTTGATGACCTGCCGTGTTCTGGGGATGACGACCAGATCCATGTCTTCCATTGGGATTGCACCGAGCAAAACCTGATCGCCGAGTACAAGTGCGCCGGAAAAGCCTGTCCTTCCCTGAAATCTCAGCTCCAAAGGGCCGACATAGGGAACGAGCTTCCTTGAGCCATCCGCAAGGAGAACCTCTTTTTTCTCTATCTCGGCAAGCTCCAGCTGTATCATGATGTGCTCGGGTATGCAAAGATGCACAGCTCCGGTATCGGCAAGGGCAACTACTTCCACAGGTTCTATGTCCTGTCTTCTTGGATTCGATAGTCTGATTTTTGCATCTGTAAGTCCCATTGCTACCTCCAAAGAACAATATAACACCAAATCCCGTCAAATGCAATTCCCCATAGAATAAAAACCCCCGCCAAATAGCGAGGGTTTACTACACCAAGTTTGAGAAATCGTCAATCGTCTTCTTCCTCGTCGAACTCCACTGTGTCTATTACCATGCTGTGAAATTTGACGGTGAACCATTTCTTAAACAGCTCAAAGTCGGTAGTTTGCGGCCAGAGGGACATGTCCTCATACCACATCGAAAGCTCGTTCTCGAATATGGTGATGAAGTTCTCTCTAAGTATCTCCTCTGCCTGCTCGGGAGTCTCGAACTCCGGCACGAGATAGACCTCAAGGTCCTCGTTGACCTCATCCAATGTAAGTGGTTCCGACTCGGGCAAATTGTTGAGCCAGTCGAGAAATGGCTGGCGGAAGCCGATTATAATCGCGCTTCTGTCTATGTATTCCAGATCTTGCATTTCCCCTCCTTTTGAGGAAATTGTTGTCTACCTATCCTTGAGTAATATATAGTTACGAAATCCACCGATCTGCCTGCCGCCTGTGAAAGTGCGCTCAAGTGCTGTGAGGAGGCGGTATTTGAGCTTTTCGTGTTTGTGGGGCAGGCGGTCTGTTTTTGGTTTGCCGGAATACTGGAGCTTGTCCTGCCAGTCCAGACGTGCGATTCGATCTTTCATGACAATGGGGTGTGTCCCCTCGAATGTGGTCAGCCTGTTCAGAGGGCCATAGTCGAAATATTGATCGTCTGCGCTGTGAATCTCGGCGGAGCGGGCTATCCCCTTGTGTATATTGTCGAAGGCCTTGCGCTTGTTCTGCATGAGGTGTGGCGGACGCACCCAGCCATAGTGATAGATGTGGGCATCGACCTTCGCCACCTTGAGCTTGTGCGTGCCGTCGGGCTGTCGGGGATTGTCGTAGTAGTCGAAGGAGCGGAAGCTCTGCGCGCTCTCGAAGGAGTGTATATCGTCGCGGTTGCGTACGATACGTATCTCGTGGGGATACCAGCCGTGACTTCTGTGATAGTGGTTGTAGTCACCCCAGAAATGATAGTAGTCGAAGAGCAGCCCTTCCACTTCCTGATCATCGAGAAGCTCCTCGCAGCGCGCCCTGATCGCAGCGTGGTCTTCCTCGTGAATCACCTCGTCTGCCTGGACATAGAGCAGCCAGTCGCCTGTGCATTCCTTCATTGTTATGTCGGTCTGTATGGAGTTTATGATGCCCCGCTTGAAATACTTCTCGTCCCACTCTGTGTCGATGATCCGTATCTTCGGGTCGCCTATGGATGCAATCTCCTCCCGGGATCTGTCGTCTGCATCGCCCTTGCCAACAGCAACAATGACCTCGTCACAAATGGGCAGAATCGACTCAATCGCCTCCCTTATCGGATAGTAGAGCTTGACACCATTGCGAACAAATGAAAAACCACTTATCTTCATACAGCCTCCTTCAATGCCGTGAAAAATAGCCTTTGGAGCGGTTTGGGGCAAGGGGTGTTTTTTGCTTTTCAAATCGGGAATTTTGCATTTATTAATGTAAAGTTAAGAAAAATTTTCAAACAAAGGATTGACATGGATAAGAAGATGAGCCCAAGGGATACTGTTCTTGTAATGCTTGCACTCGGTGCATTGGCTGGCGTGATTGAAGTCGGCGGCGGCCAGCTTCTCAGAGACATCAACTTCCCGGTTACGTCCGGCCTTCTTACAGGGCTGGGATTCTTCGTTGTTGCGATTGGAATGGTCATTACAGGTAGAATATCAGCAGGGCTGGGCATAGCCTTTATCGCAATTTTGTCGAAACAGCTTGTCGTGCCGGTTCTGGGAATGAACATGATGTGCAAAGCCAACAGCTCCCTTGCAGTTGCAATGGAATACGGTGCGTTGGTCGGTGTATCAGGCATTTTTTCAAAGGGACTGAAAAAGGGCAATAAATCAAGGATGCTCATAGCAGGCGGTGCAGCAGCAGTTGCCGCTGTTGGCTTCTACTTCATTGGCATGAGGGTTGCTCCATGCGCCTATCTGCTCTCATATAACAGCGCAGCCGGTTTTGTCAGCTATATGGGGATTGAGGGGCTGTCCTGGGCACTTTTCTCAGCACTTTTATTTCCGGCAGGATATGCCCTCGGAATGGCTGTTCGCGAGGATGTACAGACCTACAGCGAGCGCAATATGATCTCCTTCCGCATGGGGACCTTCATGGCCTCTGCTGTGATGCTTCTTATCAGCGGACTTCTCACCAAATACTACGGCTGATACACTTTTCTATCCTCTCGAGCACAAAGGGAGGGATTCAGCTTTGCAGTTTTGTGATTAATGAGGACAGCTCAGGTGGCTGTCCTCTTTTTTCGTCAATATGATTCGTGAGTTAATGAGGTAATAGCTATGCTGGCCGCTTAGGTACATAACTTATAGACACTTTTTTGAAAGGGTATCCTCAGGAGGGGGGACTTTGCCTGAAAAGGGCAAAGTCCCACGAGGTTTTGATGGTCTCAGGATGGCGAACCTGAGTTTCGGAGAACGAAATGAGTATCCGTGTTCATTTCGCGCAAAATCACATCGTGTATGCGGGTGAGGGAAGCGAGTGCACTATCAATATCCGGGTCGCGGGATATTACTGGCACAAAGGCCTTGCGCATTCTAGTTATATTCTGACCTATTTTTTTGGCAAGCATGACATCGACATTATAGGCCTTCAATAGCTTGCCTATACCTCCGGCCTTTTTTTGAGAACCATTTTCGGTATGTTCATCGTCATCGCGTTTTGTGTTCTCAATAGTCCTGATAAAAACATAGCTGTCCGGCTCTACTTTATATAGGTCATAGCGCAGGGCATCACCGAAATGCCTGTTGACGAGTGTCTTACCGTCGTCTGTTGCACATGCAGCTATCAGCGGCATCTCGGACCTCCGCCTGAACTTCCCCGACCCATACCACCACCTCGACCCAAACCAGCACCTCGGGCCAGACCTCGACCTCCGGCCTGACCCTTGCCCTGCCCAGCTCCGGGAAGGGGACCATTGCCGCGCAGGGCAGGGTTCTCGCTGTTAGGTCTGATAGCCTCCGTGGGGCAAACATCCATACAGATGCCGCAACGTGTGCACAGATTCTGAATGATTCTGGCCTTGTCATTATCTAAAACTATTGCCCCTGTTTCAGGGCATTTTTCCCTGCAGACCATGCATCCATCGCATTTATCATCTCTTATAAAAGGCATTATCCTCCGATTTTCAAATATTGGGCATATGCTCAAAAGTATTATATAGACAGAAATGACCGCTGTCAAGATTGTGAAAAATATATTTTGTGGTACTGCCTGGGATCTGTATCCTGTACTCTCAGACAAAGGTTGAAATACAAGCTATGGATGATATCGTCAGTCTGTTCTCTGCTTTATGGGAACAGAAGATTCTCTGATGGGTTTACCGCCATCGTCCAGCCAGCTTGTGACGTAACTGTTGAAATGTGAGATGATGTTTTCGTCCATGGCTGGGTTTTTGCCGATGAACAGATTCAGACCGCGGGACATGGCGAGACAGGCGATGTGATATGTGCCACCCTTGTTTGCAATGTGGCCGGTGTAAAGTTCACGGGACAGACCGCAGATTATGCCATTTCTGCGATAAGCGTTTTCAGTGGTGAAGCTGGCCTGTGGCTTGAAGGGGGAGAGAACAAGCATTCTCCCTTCCTTGATGATTTCTTGGTATGGATCAAGTTTGGTGCTCGCAACAGATATCCCATAGGGCAGAACAGCAATGGTCTTGCCGCCGGAGTCGATGGCAGTTCTGTGAGCTATGGTGTCCAGACCCCTTGCAAGTCCGCTTACCACAACGCTCCCCCTCCTTATCAGCTCCCTTGTGACGTTGACTGTGAACCTTCGCCCCCAGTCATTGTGGACGCGCTTGCCAACGACTGCGACCCTATCCTCCATTAATAGTTGCGTATTGCCCATTGCAAGAAATGCAGGTGGCAGATCCTGCCGGGGGAATTTCTGGAGATGGGGGTATTTCAGGGAAAAGGGTGTGATAAGGTCAATGCCCCGATCTGTGATCCGCTTGACCTTGTCCATGAGAGCCTGCTTGTGCAGGTTGATCTTTGCCAGCACTTCCCGTTCCCTTTGGGACTTGCCGACCATCTGGTGATAGTCCTTGTCCTCTATGAGCCTTTCTACGCCGCGCATGAGGGACAGAGATAGTATGAGCCCCCTCTTTCTTTCGCGGGAAAGCTCATTTGACGAGACTATACCCAGAAGGCTCGCCCTGTATTTCACGAAGTGGTCATAATCCATATATTCCGATCCAGGCTGTATATTCCAGTTTAATTAGTGCAATATCTATGCCAGCACTACACTAAAGGGCGGAGAATATATATTATGTCCCTACATTAGACAAGGTTTTTTTATTCAATCCTGTTTCTTTATAAGATTTAAATCATGCGGCGGTTTTTCTTATCCCCCTTCTCCCTGTAAAACCTTTGCCCTCTTGTTCGATTATGCATCTAAGCTGTGGACAACTGGAACAGCTGTATCTCCTGAAACCCGCTATGCTGCTGGTCAGTATCTGGGTGAATGTCCCATCTATGGCAAAGCACGATCTTCCCCCGGCTTTGCCCCTGTTGGTGCCTGAGAGATGCTCTGCAAGATATGTTGGGCATAGCCCGTATTCTTTTTCATTTCTACCACCGGGTGTTCTGCCGCAATGGAGCTTATCCCAGCAATTTTCCGGCTGATCCTGATGACAATAGGCTTCGTGCCTCTCAATTGACTCTATCTTTCCCATTTTCCTCCAATTCTGCCTTTAATTATGTATCGTAATTATATTAATGAATTTTTAAGAAATAGTTTATGCTCCTCAAAATGTTTGCAGTCATTGGGCTTTTTGCATATCTTTCGAATATTAACTATGGAGGACAATGAGAAGACTCCTTTTTCTTTTGCCGTTGGTGCTCTTTGCGCAGGAGGGCTTCTTCTATTATATATTCAGGGGCGACACAGTCTGTGTTGAGCCCATTGTCATCGACACAGAGACTGAGAGCGAGTGGTTCTCCTATGGCAGCGCATCGATACACACAGGCTTTGAGGAGCCATATGAGACTCATTTCTATCTCTTCTATAACACAACAACCGATAATTCGGGAATGGCTATAGTCCACAACGAGGATATAGGTGGCACGGCGAGTGCAAGCTGCAACCTCTACATGGAGGACCTTCCCTTCGGAACAAGCCTGACAATATCCGACGACCCGAGCCATGCACATGGTGGTTCCACAGGCAGACCATGTGGGTCTGCACAGGAATTTGACCTTGCCTGCTGGCCACAGGGCGGTTGGTATTGGGGCTCTAATACAGATGGCGGAGCATTCTACTACCCGGCAACCGACGAATGGGAGATGTCCTTCCGCTATACCTTTGGCGGTTCTGACCCCATCAAGAGCACATGGTTCATATCAGGTGCTACTGGTGCGGATATTCACAGGCTCGATACTGTATATGTCGGCAATGAAGACACGCTCTATGTGGGACATGCTACCTATTACCTTTCAGTAGACCCAACAGAGATCGACACCATTGTCTACGGGGCTGGCGGGTCCTTTGATTTCGGACTGAGTGTCTTCAATTCCTGCGATGCCGAGAGCGATGTTGAGATAAGGGGCGTTACCCACACCAATTCCCTGTTCTGGACAATAGCAGGCCCGACCAGCATAGCCCCATGTACGGCGGAATCCGTTCTTGTCGGCTTCACAGCCCCTGTTCCCGGCGTATATGTCGACACTGTGGAGATCAAAGGACCATTCAACTGCAATGTAGCCTTTTCTGTGATAACCGTCACAGTCATAGACTCACTGCCGAGTATCAGCCCAATCGGCTTTACTGAGGACACACTCTGCGATTTTCAGAACATGGGCGAGTTCTGCTTCACGGTCAACCTTCTCGACACGACACTCTCCGCATGGGGCAGTCTCTATGCCGGCGCGGTTCCTGATACGACATTTTTCCCCGGCTTTACCTTTCCCTACACAGAGGTCACAGAAGGTGAATACTGCTTTGACTGGAATATGGGGCTGCACCTGCCCGACACGACAGGTCTTTTCACCTTCAGGGTGCAGACCGACACGATTATGCGCTGTTGCGAGGGTGGCACGCCATTGAGAAGCGATGGAACAGTACCGAGCGTCCTCCTTCTCGGCGAATTTCCCGGCTCAGGCGACACCGATTACGGTGAGATAGACCCAATGACCGACTATTATCCCGGCGACTTGGTGGCAGGGGAGAGCTGGTTTCTCGCCACACCAACAGTTGGCACTGGTGAGATTGACTTCCGCGATGCCTATGGCTGGACAGGTTCTGCAAATCACGCCTTTGTTCAATTCTATGTATGCTCGCCATATGGCGGACTTGCAGAACTGGGAGGCTATGTCGACGATGATTATATTGTATGGAAGGACGGTGTTCTCCTTGCTGCAGACACAGACGATCTTCCCGATTATATTTACGCACCACTGGCACTTGAGCCATGCACATGGAGCCGAATCACAGTCTGGAGCACAAGCCCGACACCTGTGGACTGGTATATCCGGCTGACCGTCTCCCTCGATGGTCCTCTTATGACTTCGCCATATATCCCATCCGGCACAGGCTATGCCATCGATACATTCTATACGGGGATAATAGACACAAGACCACCAGAAATTTACATAGATTGCGCTGAGGACGATTTTGAAGAATCGGAGTTTACCTGGGAATTCACCGTCGCAGATCCATATCTTCAGCTGCCATTCACAGCAACTATCGCCTGCTGTGGCTGGGACACCACATTCGAGACATCAGACACATTTGTCACGTGGATACCTCACGCAGAATGCACAGACTGCCAGTTCATACTCTCCGCACGTGATTCCTTCTGCAATATTTCATATGATACATGTAATTTTGAGGTATTCCCTCTATGCTCTGCATACATCACAGATGCCTCTATGGTAGAGGAGACATTCTGCAATGACTCAAATCTTGTGCAGATCTGCTATGAGTTTGTATCAAGCTGTCCCGATTCTCTGTATGACATAGATATTTCCATTTCTGACAACGGGGGTTCGAGCTGGGATGTGCCGATCACCTCGCTGATTGATGCGGACGAACATCTCTTCGACGTTGCACCCGGCTCCCATTGCTTCCAGTGGATAATGAGCGATGATCTGCCCTTTGAAGAGGGTGAGGATTTCAGACTGCGAGTCCGCCTGTTCAGCAGCTCAGGTCTTGAGGACGAGCTTATCGTCCCTGCTACGCTCGATTCCGACACACCATCAGTATCAATATCCCCCGTACCCGGATGGCTTGTAGTTGGTGAGGAATACGAGTTCAATTTCTATGTCGACGACATATCCTTTGAGCTTTCGTGCTCTTTGCGCCTTATCTGCTGCGGAACGGATACTGCATTCTCCATTTCTGACTGGTCTTTCACGTGGACACCACCAGAACTGTGTACTGACTGCTCACTCTATGTCTTTGCCACCGATTCCTTCTGCAATTCCTCGGTAGGCGTGATGGACTTTGAGGTAAGGCCACTTGTCTGTTATGCCCAGATCTCTGACCTCACATTTGAGGAGGAGACCAACTGTGATGGTGAAAACAGTGTTGAGATCTGTTTCCGGCTGGATACAAGCTGCCCTGACTCGGTATACGATCTTGAGCTTTTGATAGCTGTTGACGGCACAACATTTTCACCCGGACCCTTCACTCTGATAGATGCTGAGAGGGCCCTTGGCGAAGATATCGGCAGAGGTCGCTACTGTTTCTTTTGGATTCTTTCAGAGGACTTCCCCGGGATCGAGGAGGACCTTGCACGGATGACAGTGCAGATTGACTATATCGATACACTCTGGAGCACTGACACCACAAGGGGTGTATTGGATTCAAGACCTCCGGATATTGAGATACTCTGCCCGCCGGCCGCCCTCTCTGCAGGGGACAGCATGTATCTCAGCGCATCGGTTACAGATGCCAACCCCAGTCTTTCAGGGGTTACATATTTTCTCTCCACTGGCGACACACTCATCGGAGGGCCTGATGTCAGCACACCTGTCCCTTCCACATGCGATGAGCTGATCATCTCCGCCGAGGTTCGCGATGCATTCTGCAATATTTCATATTCCGATGCCTGCACCTCCACAGTATGTACAAGGCTGCTCACAAACACCATCTGTATGCCCTGTGGCAGCTATTCCAGTTGCTTCGGGCAGACAATGACATTCAGCATACTGCCCAATCCATGCGACAGCCCTGTCGATGAGTTCTGGGGCAGGCTTGTCCACATTTCAGGGGGAATACCGACGGAATATATTCTCGACACATCATCGGAACATATCTTCCTCACCGACCATTCCGACAGCCTCATCGTCACAGTCGACGGCTTTACCTTCACCGACACGGACTCCGTCTATCTAACCATCGACTCACTCCGCTCAGTGGATGGGTGTATTACAAGATAGACCAATAAAAATATTGCCTTTACTCGACCAATACATATTATATAAAAGTGGTTCAAAAAGGAGAGCAGAAAGGTTTGATTTGTATGGAAAGGTCGCTATGGCTTTTGCTGTTCTCTATTTGTGTGTGCTTTGCGCAGATTGACACCCTTGATCTGCCTGAATGCCGAATATACGAAGTGCACGTCGCTCCCTCCAATTCTGACTTTGTCTATGTCCTTGCCGATACAGGGCTGTGGAAAAGCGTTGATCGCGGAGACAGTTGGGAGCTTGTCGCACATGCACCGGATTTTAGACCTTATCCGAGCTGGGATTCACATGCCCTCTTAAGGATATCCTATACTGACGAGAATTGGCTATATGTCGATGGTATAGCAGTAGATACCAGTACCAACTACCTGATGTTACGTTCAACAGATGGAGGACACAACTGGGATTCACTTGGCGGATACGGTTGGGATGGTGGATTCTATACAGCTGACCTTGGCCTTCTGCGGACAACAACTGAAACGATGTTTTCTGCATATCACTTCGGTGGTATGGGCAGTCATGGGATGTTGCTGAGTACAGATGGCGGTATGAGCTGGGATCATCTTTCGAGCTACACACACTGTTACGGCTTTGATATTAATGTGGCGGACCCCAATGAAATTGTCATTCTAACGGGAGAAGGTCTGGGTATAAGCCATGATTCGGGCATTTCATGGGATTATCGCTCACGTTTCACCTTCATAGGTTTTAATGATGTGCATGTTGACCCCTACGAAAAAGACTATATTTATACTACATACAATAAAGCACTCTATTCCCGTGATGGTGGTTTTTCACTCCTCGAAGTTGATACTGACTTCCGAGGTACTGAGTGCACTGTGAATTATGTAAATCCACACAATATTGTCTGTGTTGGAAGCATGGCAGTTGATACGATACGCCAACCTGCCATACTGACAACAGGCAACAGATTTGAGGCTTATGACAGTTTCCATATAGATGGACTCGGCGCATTGCTTTTCAATAAGATATCTGCGATCTCTTCGGGCTATGCCTCTTCCCATGACCCTGAAACAGACTATTTCTTTGGTGTGCTTTATAACTCTTACTATGAGCACAGGTTATTCCGTAAAGACATCACCCCCTACGGCTCCGCCCGTCACTACTACCACATAGAACGAGGCTGGAACCTCTTGTCGTGGTGTCCGAGGCGGGACGCACCGGATGAACGGGAGGCGGTGGCGGACCTGTTCCCGGACGCAATACTCCCGGCCTACGCGTGGAATGCAGAGCTTGAAACTTACGACGCAATAGACAGCCTCTCGTCGACGCAGGGGTTCTGGCTGCTGTCGGACTCGGCAAGGGTGATAGAGCAGGACGGTCTCATGACGATGGACACGGTGACAGTCACCCTCCGCCGGGGCTGGAACCTTATCGGCGTGCAGGCGGTCCCGCTTTTCGTAGATTCCCTTGAGTCCCTGCCCGTAGTTATTCCGCCCATATATAAATGGAAGGACGGAGCATATCAGGAAGCCAGCGCGCTGGTGCCGGAACAGGGGTATTGGGTGCTGTGTTCGGATTCAATGAGTATTGGGATAAGGTGAAGGAAGGAAAATGAAAAAGATAGTGCTGCTTTTTATTGTCATAGTCTGCTTTGCCCAGGACGGATGGGAGAGAATGGATTTGCCGGAAGGCAACATAGTTGACATCAAAGTTGCACCGTCGAATTCGGATGTAATTTATGTTTTGCTGTATGATGCAGGGCTTTACAGGACTACGGACAGAGGCTCAGCATGGCATCTGACGACGGCTGATTCTGTTCTTAACCCGACCGATTTACTTCCAACCAAGATTGGCATCGCATATGACAACACAGATTACCTTTACGCATTCCCAGTTTATACCGATTCTTTTGATTATGGTTTTTCAAGATCAACTGACGGCGGATTTACTTGGGAAGTCATGTCATATACTTTAGAGATGAGGGCTGGAGCTAATGAGATTGATATAGATAGACGAGACCACAATATTGTCTACACAGGAGGAGAAGGTGCCCCCTACTTCTACCTTCGATGTAGTCATGATGCGGGACGAACGTGGAGCTATCTGGGGGACAGACTTATACATGGCTATGAAGTTTCGATAAGTGACCCAAATATTATTTATTTGGCAAATTATAGAATAGATGTATCGGATGATCATGGATATTCCTGGAGTACCGGATTGGATCATTATGATGGTGTTATGTGGGATATGGTTGCTGACCCTTTTAATCCAGATATTCTTTTCTTCCGAACTGGCAGGATTGCATATTCCTTTGACATGGGGAATACTATCGAAGAAATTGACACATCTATAGACATATATGATTTTGCAATGAATAGTCAGAATTCGAGCAATTGGATATTTACAGATAGATCAGACGAGTCCCCTGTAAGGGCTGATAAGATATTGATCAGCAGGGATAGAATTAGGTCTATTGATACACTTTGGATTGAGCCAAGAAGGTCTGATATGCAGACAAATAAACTTGCAGTATCTTCAGGCTATAATGCAGATATCCGCCCCGATGCAGATTATTTATTCTGTGTTCTCCAGGATTCTACAGAAGCAAGGGTATTATTCCGCAAAGACATCACCGCCTACGGCTCCGCCCGGCACTACTACCACATCGAGCGGGGGTGGAACCTGCTCTCGTGGTGCCCTCGCAGGGACGCACCGGATGCACTGGAAGCGGTGGCGGACCTGTTCTCCGAAGCGATACTCCCGGCCTATGCTTGGAACGCAGAGCTTGGAACATACGACGCAATAGACAGTCTCTCACCAACACAGGGGTTCTGGCTGCTGTCGGATTCTGCAAGGGTGATAGAGCAGGACGGCCTCATGACAATGGACACGGTGACAGTCACCCTCCGCCGTGGCTGGAACCTCATCGGCGTGCAGGCGGTCCCCCTTTTCGCAGACTCGCTTGAGTCTCTGTCGGTCGTGGTTCCGCCTATTTATAAATGGAAGGACGGAGCATATCAGGAGGCCAGCGCGCTGGTGCCGGAAAGTGGGTATTGGGTGTTGTGTTCGGATTCGTTAAGCATTGGGATAAGGTGACGGCTTGACATATGCAGAATTAGACTGTATTATGCTGATGGACAGAAAGGAGGGGCGAGATGACCACCGTAGAAGAGATTGAAAGGGCTATTCTCCAGCTCAGCGATGATGACATGAAGAGACTTCGTCACTGGCTCAGCGAAAGGGACTGGGAACAATGGGACAGAGAGATTGAGGAGGATTCGAAAGAGGGAAGGCTGGATTTCCTTGTTGAGGAGGCGAAGAAGTGCCAATGCTCAGAAATCATTCCTGAAGATAATCGTTGATAGTTTCGACAAATAGTTTCATATCTTCAATCATCTTTTACAACTCAAAGCGTCACCCCACTCTCAAGGGCTTTTCTGAAAACAGGCTGGCTGCCGCGCAGGGTTTCCTTTTCATTCAGGGCAAGGAAGTGGACATCGAGCAATATGTCGTGTTCGAGGTCAAGGTCATAGCAGAGATCAAGTATATCCCTTCTCTCCATGTAGTCAAGATTGTGGTTTGTTATGATGAGTATATCGAAGTCAGAATCCTCGCCATGCTCACTTCGGGAACGTGAACCAAAGAGTATGATATCCTATATGATATCGCCCGCATTAACTGTCAGATGCTCTTATATGCTTCTCAGTGTGTCTCTCATTCATCTCTTCCCTTGTGAACTTTCTGCCGGGCTTGACATAGGTGAGTTTCTCCATCAAGCCTTTGTAGTCGCTGCTATCCTTATTATTGTCGGCTTTGTTATCTTTATCAACCCTTTTCATAAAAACAACCTTTCTATTATATTACCACCCCGTTCTTATTCCACCGTAAATGCGCCAGCCCTTATAGTCCTGGGATGTTTCGGAGGTGTATTCCGTGCGCCGCGCATCTGCGAAGAACTCTGCAAAGCCTGCTATTGGGACGCTGGTCTCAAGGCCGTATTCCAGCTTGTCGGAGTTATCATCTGTTGTGAGCTGGACGAGGGCGGATGTGCGCCAGCTCTCAAGGAGGCGGAGGTCTATGCCACCGCGATATCGTGTCTGTGTTGTCTGGGTGCTGCCGTCCATTATTGTCTGGGCAAAGGACAGCCGAAAGCCCACAGGCCAGCCGTCTATGCGGATGCGGTCGGACAGGTGATAGCTTAGCGTGGTGTTCGAGTCCTGCCAGGAGCTGTAGTCCGTGTATGTTGCATTGGCATTGAGGGAATTGCGCACAACGCCTGTGCTGAGGGAATATGACGAGGATATGCCATAAACATCGGTGCGATTGTCAACGCCGCCTGAGTCTGTGGACATGATATACGGCGAATAGAACACCGTCAGGCTGGGCGCCCGCCGGGGATAGACACCTGCGCGGAGCATGAGCCTGTCCCGCTCTGTTGTTATGGTCTCATCGCCTGTGAGATTATTCTGTGTGTGCTCATATGATGCCGAAAGCCTTGCTATGCCCAGTGACTGCTTTATGCCGCCGCCTATTTCCCTTCTGTCATTGTTGAGATAGTCGGAGCCGAGTGAATAGTAGCCCGGATCAACCTGAGCGAACTTTGCGTAAAGCTCTGTATTGCTGAAGCTGAGCTGCGGCTCTATGCGAAAGGCATTTCCGTCTGCACCTTCGCCTTCCTCCCGGACATCGACATCAGTCTGTGCGAAGAAATATTCGCCCTCTATGGCAAGATGCTCGGAGAAAAGTGGTAGATAAAGCTCCACACCGAAGGCTGTGTTTTCCATGGGCGTGACAATTTCCACCGAGTCTGTGAATGCGCTATCCTCCTCGCTGTAGAAGGGTGCAAAGTTGTTCTCTATGGAGTTCTCGTCGTCCCTGCCGTGGAGCACCTGAAACATGAGCCTGCCGCCCAGAATGTCCGAGTGTCCGAAACGCCCTGCATAGAGCGTCCTCTTATAGGCTGCCCTTGTGGAGTCCGAACCCTCCACAGCCCTGTGATATTGTCCGCCTGTGGCATCGAAGGCAAAGTCGCCGATCTTCATGCCCATAGCACCGCCGAGAAGGGACTTGCCGTTGAGCGTAAATTTGGAATAGTATGACGAGACAGTGCCTATGTCAAAGCGTGTGATCCAGCGAATATACTGAGGAATCAGCACGCTCTCGTCTGCGAGATAGGGATTGAGGGATATGCTGAACATATTCAGCCGCTGCCTTGTCTCCGATTCATCGGTGGAGAAGACAAGATTTGCCGACATGGGCATATTATAGACACGTAAAGTCGGATTTACAGATATGCGCGCCGTTGTAGTCGGTGGTCTGTATGGCTGATAGCCGCCGCTTGTGCCAATCAATGTGTCGGTCTCGTATTCTGTTGAGTCATATTCGAAATAAAGCTCTGCATTGCCAGTGAATGTCGTTGTCTGGCCGAGGGCTATGGCGGATATAAGCAGGATGAAATAGATCAGTCGTTCCATCATTCACCCCCTTCGTAAGTTGTCTCAACAGGGTCGGAGAGATTCCAGCCTTCATCCCTTGCCTGAAGACGATATTGATATGTCTCGGCCTGCATGCCGTATTTGTCGATGTATGGGCTGGAAACAGGCTCTGCAAAGAGATAGAAATCGCCGTCCTGCCTCTTGTATATCACGAAGCCTGCCACATCGCCCTCTGCCTGCCAGCTCAGGACAATATCGCCGTCTATCAGCTCTGCACGGAAGTCCGTAGGTGAAGGAGGCGGTTCTCTGTCTATATGCTTGACTGTCTTGATGTCCGATCTCTCGCTCTCATTGCCTGTTGAATCTATGGCTGTGACAGTGAAGGCATATCGCTGCTCTTTTTGGGGGATGTAGTATGCGCTGTTGGCTATTGTTTCCCTGTAGAGTGTGAAGTCGCCGTCTTCCTCAGCACGGACATAGAGCCTGTATGCCATGAGATCCGGCTCGATATTGCGAGTCCATCGGATGTAGATGCTGTCGCCCTCTGTGTGTGCCTCCTCTATGAACGGTCTCTGAGGCGGGACAATGTCGGGCATTCTTGCAGACAGCATATTCGAGGGTGCAGACATATTGAAGGCTCTATCCATAGCCTTGACAACATAGCTGTATCTGGTCTGTGACCTTTGTGGCAGGCTGTCTGTGAATGTTGTGCCTATCAAAGGCCTTTCATTGAGCAGGAAGAGGTCTTCTGTGCTGCCCTCTGTGGAGCGAAGTACATTATAGCCCATGACATCGCTGTCCCTGCTCTCCTCCCATAGTAAATGCGCGCCCGTGGAGTCGGTCTCAACGGAAATGAGTACAGGCGGTTCCGGCGGAAGATTGTCCTCGAAATAAAGCTCTACATAGTCGGAGGCTGTGCTTCTGTTTCCTGCGCTGTCAACGGCTGTTACGCTGTAATAGCGTGTCTGTCCCATTTCAATGTCCGTGTCGAGATATCCTGTATCGGTGGATAGAAGCCCCTCTGTCGGAGGATATATCCTTGTCCACTGGCCGACGGGATTTTCGGTGCGGTTTATCTCATAGCCCAGAAGATCGCTGTCTGGAACAGGCTGCCAGCTAATTTTGGCGGACAGACCGAAAAGCTCGACTTTGAGACCTTCGGGGCTTTGTGGCGGTGTTTTGTCCTCGGGCGTGACCCTCAAAATATCCGATGGAAGGCTCTCGATGCCGAACATATTGGCAGCCTTTACCATATATAGATATTCCCTGCCATTGGTGACAAATTCGTCGATATAGCTGTTCTTCTCCGAGGGCTGCTTCCCCGGCGGTGCTATCTCCAGGGCGATATATGGATCCCAGTTGACACGCTCGAATAAGCCGCCTTCGGCCTCTGCCCGGTATATATTCCAGGTGATGACCTCGCCCTTTCGCATCAACTCCCTTTCCCTGTCCCAGACTATCTCGACAAGGTCATCGCCTCCCCGGAGTTCCAGATTTTCGGGCGGGGGTATATCGTCCTCTGTGCCGTGGGTGACGCTGACTGTCTCGCCTATCACTCCGCCATCAGTATATCTGACCTGATATTCGTAAACTCCGCCAATATCAATGTCCCTGTCTGTGAAAAGCTCGCCGTGGAGCTTGCCCACCTCAGGCAGAACATAGGAGAGTATCATGAAAAAGCCCCCTTCATTCCAGGCCTGCATGAAGGATTGATCGGTTATGCTTCCCCCTTCAATGTCGAAGAACTCCGTATAAAGCTCTGTTCTGAGGCCGAGGCGCGAATCTATCTCGTCCATAGAAGAGATGCGTATCAGTGGTGTATTGTTCAGCTTCTGCCATTCGCCACCCTGCTTCCTTCTCCACACATCGAATGACTCATCGCCTGTCTCCCTCTGGGGCATAAATCGTATAAAAACTGCATCCGGCTGTGAGAATATCACGGGATTGTCCTGTGCCTGCAAAAGGGAAATCATCATAACTATTGCAAGTATTGCTATTCTATATCTCATTATATCCCCCTTAATATCCATAGCCGATGGTTACTGTTGTTGAATCTGTGTCGAACCAGAAGTCCCAGCTCACTGTCAGAATTGCCTTCATCTTCGGGGGCGGTGCCTCGAAGTGGACATCTGCCTCCATGCCGCCGCCTGCCACATCCCATGAGCCGAGATCAACGTCCCATACACCTGCTATATCTGCATTGGCATTGATGGAGAAGCCCTCTGCATTGGGATGATTGATTGTCAAATCCGCACCTGCTGCAAGGCTGACATATACCTTGAGAGTTGCCACAACAAGGCTCTGCTTTACTGTTGTGCTGTACCATATTCTGCCGTCGAAATGGGATCGATCCCGTGTCAGGTCTATGCTTGCCCTTGCATTAATTGATTTTAGCAGGGAGCCGTTTATTGTCTTGCTCTTGACATACCAGTCGGAAGAGCCAGCATATTTGAAGTCAACCTGCCCTTCGAAATAGACGATCTCGCCCTTGGAATCGGGAATGCCGAGAAACATACGCACATAGCCGTCAAGCTGTTTCGGGTCGCCCCAGCGTAGATTGAGCTGGCCTTCGCCGTACATATTCTCGGGACTGTTCAGAACCCAGACCCTGCCGTTCAGTGTGAATCTGTCGGAGACGAGAACAAGGGTGAGTTTCCCTGCAAATACCTTGCCCTGCGGTGTATTGCCGACTGTTATGGATGCCTTGAGTGAATGGCTGTCTGTCTTTCTGTTTCCGCCCTCCTGAATGCCCACAGGCGGGTCATAGTTCCAGCCAACGCCGCCGCCGAATTTGAGTATGGAAAGCCCTGTCTGGCCGAGGGGTATTCTCGCACCCACCTCAAGCTCCATGTACCAGTATGTATATTCGCCGTCTGGGCTGTCCTTGCCTGTGCCGACTACGAACATGCCATCTATGCCCCGGAATACATTCTTTATCTCTGCGCCGAATTCACCCTTGAAAAAGTCGTCCATGAAGACAACCTTGCCGGAGAGGGAGAAAGGCCCATGCTCTATGTCAACGGATATGGAGTCAACGGAGACGGATGGCCCTTCGCGCACCTTTATCGAGGCATCGCGTATCTGTATCATCTCGGTGAAGCCAAAGCCGCCTGTCATGCCCACCCAGTAGGTGTCGCCGTCCTTTGTGAGGCTGACAGTCTCCAGTGATAGATTGAAACCGCTGCCAAAGCTGATGTCCCTGTCAACTCTGTATTCCGCAGATTCGAGGGATATGCTCGGTTCAGAGTCTATCTTAAGCCCCTGAACATCGAAGTCGCCGAAGTTCTCGGACTTCAAGGTGGCATTGAGGGTGAAGCACAGATATTCATCGGACTTTCTATAGGTGATGCCCGAGCCGTCCTTCAGGGCTATGACAAAGCCGAGTTTCGGCCATGCTATCGGCTTTTCAGGGTCTGTGTTTATCGTTGCAGACCATTCCTCCGATCCTATGTCCAGTCCCACCTCCAGCCTGCCCGAGAGATTGCGGGGCATCTCGACATTGCCTGTGAGGCTGCCGGCTGTTATCTCATTTCTGTCGAAGGTCACGGATATCTCTGAAAGTCCAAACTTGAAACCAGCCAGACCTGCCTGCAAAAGATTGTTCTCCATGCCTACTTTGCCTGAGAAGCCATTATTGCCTATGGACAACTTCTCGGCGAAGAGCTTCGGCCTCTGCCCGCCCTTGGCAAGCTGTTCCGGCAGGGCGACATTGGCATTGTCTATGAAAAGCCCCATAAAGCTCGAAGGCTGGGGAGGCGGTGACTTTGTGCTGTGGAAGTCGATGATTACCCTCATGCTCTCCTCAAGGGTGAAGCCTGCATATTCCAGCTCCGGCATGGACTTTATATCGCCGAAGAAATTGCCGTTTTTGTCAAGCTCGACGCTGAATGGTATCTGTTTGTCCTTCGATGGTATCTTGACCTCGCCTGCTATTGTCGCACCCATCTGCGCCTGAATGCCGAGGGACTTGACCTTGAGATCGAAGCCGAATATGGACATGGAAAGCCCCATATCGCTTTCCCATGAAACTGTACCTGCTGTTGCTACGGGTATATCGTCGCCCTCGCCAAGTGTTATGTCTGTCAAGGTAAGCTCAAGACCGGCAAGCCTTTGGAGGAGAAGGGCATCCACGCCATCGCCGAGATCGAAAGTGCCCTTGCCGGAGAATGTCATTCCCGGTGAAACAGGTTGGTCAAGGGCTATGACAAAGCCGGAATCAGGCTTGCCTATACGGAATTTATCTATCTTGACCGTTGATGCGTCCCTTTCCTCATAGGGCGGTATTGTGAACTCTGTGTAGTCGTCCTCTATCTCTGCCTTGCCCTCAAGGCTGGACTCCTCAGGCAAATCGCCGACTACTGTCCGCGCTATGCCGAAAAGCTCCGTTGCCACGGAATCCGGATCAGGCTCACCCTCTGTTGTGGTATATTTGATGAACTTGCCGTTAAGGCTGTCCCTGTTGAAGTCAACAAGGGCAGTCACGCCGGAAAGCTCTGCGCCGAGGCTGTCCGGCAATGTCATAGAGGCAGCAGCCTCAGAAACAGATCGCCCGTTCCAGACAGAGCGCGTTGCTGCATAGTCAATCTGTGAGCCGAAACCGAAGCGGAAGAAGTCGAGATAAATCGGCGTTCTGGCTGGGAAGGATGCCTCTTCGCAGACTGTTTCGCCCCTTTTCCACTTGGCCTTTATTGTGTAGCGTCCGAAGTCAGAGCCGAAGTGGAACTTGGCCTTTACATAGCCCTGTCCATCTGTCTCAAGCTCTGTTGTGTCCGCACCGTCAACACCGTAATTCTCGACATCCAGATCGGATGTCTTTTCAGTGATGAACTCTATCTTTTCGCCGGAAAGCCCCTTATGGCTGCCGTCAACGAGACGGATGCGGAAGTCAACCTCATCCTCGGGCACCCCTTCCAACTCATCGGGAATCTCACGGAAGAGACCGGGAATGACAACATTCTTGAACTTCTTTCTCACTGAGTCATCGCCATATTGCGCACCGCTGTCGGAAGCCTTGATGAATTGCTCTACCTCTTTCTCACATTGGGACTTAGGTACCTCAGGAGGTTCCCAGAATACATTCTGGGCTGCGCTGCCATTGATATAAAGACCTTCGCCTGAATAGTTATAGTCTATCTTGTCATTTGGATTGGCGCGGAGAACGCCTGCTGGTGTGCAGTCGCCTGTGCTCTGACAGCCCCATTTCAGCTCGTCCAGATCCGTTGTGCCCGGTGAATATATTCGTGTGATCGACTTCTGATATAGTATAGGACTTGTCTCGATGACAGGCCACTCCTCAAAAAGAGGCTCGCCGTTCTTGTATATCAATGCGATATTTCGGGGTTCAGGCCTCGGGGGCATGGCTATTGGATCGTCTATGCCGGAGAGCTTGTCCCAGCCGACCTCCGGGACACATTGCCCAGCAATGACTGTCTCCCGTGAAGGGGGATCGGGATTGAACTCCAGATCCGGCAATGTGGGTATTCTGCTCTCCTCATAGGCAATGCGGAATTCCTTTTCCTCCTCATCGTCGTCCCAGCGATTGGAGAGTGGGCTGTCGTCTGCCTTGACCTTTATCTTGACATCGAAGGTTACCTCGTCCATTTCCTTTTTCAGAAATTCCTTCAGCTCCTCTTCCCTGCGCTTAACCTCCATTTTCGCATCGTCATAGGCCTGATTAATCCTCTCTGTGTCCTCTTTGACCTTGCGGAGTATCTCGTCTATTTCATTTTTGGCCTGATCCCTCTTTGCCTCATACTCTGCGATGAGTGTATCAAGCTCTGATATGCGCTCCCTTGCCTCTGCAACCTCGGGGTTGGAGGACACAGCCTCTGCCACACCTGCTTCCAGGCTGTCCTGCTCTGCCTCTATGGCTGTGGAGTCCGAGCGCATTCTGGATATTTCGACAAGTATCTCATTTTCCGCTGTACTGAGATTCTCCTTTTGGTTTCTCAATCCCTTTATCTCTGTGCGTAGTGCTTCTATTCGTGCATTTGCGCTGTCACGGGCTGCTATGTGTCCTTCGAGGCTTTCCCTCTGCAATTTCTCCGCTGTAACCTTTGCACGCAAGCCTTCCGAGGCAGATTCAAACTCTGTTTCCTTTGCCTGAATCTCCGATTTTTTATCCTCTATATTGCTCTCTTTGGAGGTCATATTCGACTCTGCTGTTCGCTTTGCAGAGGCATCGTTCTGCGCCCTTGCCCTTGCAAGGTCGTTCTGGAACATGGCCAATTCCTTCTCAAGCTCGGAAAGCTCGCCCCTCAACACGGCAAGCTCTGCCTCTGTGTCCCTGACTGTCTTTTCCTTGAGCCTACGCTGTGATATTTCCAGATCAAGGCCGGAATTGGCTGTCTCTATCTCGGACTCGGCTGTCTCAAGGTCGGATATTGCAGCATCAAGCTCTGATTTGAGGGCCTCGATATTTCCCTCTATTGTGCTGATCTGTGTCTCTATGCTGTCGGCCTTGTCCCTTTCGCTTTCGATCTCCGACATTATGGAGTCGCGGCGGGCATTAATAGTCCTTCTGTCGCCGAGTGTTCCCCTTTCCTCCTCGGAGGCAATATCGGATATTGAGCCTCGAAGCTCTGTACGCTCTGTTTCGGCATCTACCTTGGCTTTTTCATAGTATTTATACTCGTAAAGAAGCTCGCCTATGCTCTGGAAGGCTCTGTATTTGAGCCTTGCGAGATATTGCTTCTCCTTTTCGGCCTTGGCAAATTCCACCTCTGCATCTTCCAAGGCCTCTTTGAGCTGCTCGAAGCGCGCCTTGTCCTGCATTATCTCCTCAAGGGGCGGAGGATTATAATAGACTATCTGTCCCTCTGCCTTTTTTGCGCCTTCAAGCTCCTCTTCACCGGCTTCACGGAGGGAGTCCAGCTCGTCCTGTTTTTCTGTCCTTTCGCCATCAAGGCTGTCTATAGCATTTTGCAGCCCCTCTGTCAGCTCGTCCAGCGATGTATCCTGAAGATCGCGCCAGCTATTGACCCTCTCTTCAAAAGATGCCTTTTCCGCTTCCTTGGCCTCTTTTCTATCGATTTTGTCCGAAATGGTGTCCCTTTTCGCTGCTATCTCTGTGTTGGCAATGGCTATGCTGTCTGCCATTTCGCCTTCGCGCTCTGTCAGGTCTATGAGCTTGTCGCTCTGGCTCTCATGGGCGGTCTCAAGTGTGGGCAGAAGCTCCTCAAATTCCCTTATCCGGGTCTCCTTAGCCTGTTGATATTGGTTTCGTGCTGTTGCTATGCTGTCCTCTGTGGCCTTGATGGATGTCAGGAGATTGTCCTTTTCTTCCTGAAGGCTCTCCAGTTGATTGACATAGGCTGTCTTTGCCTCGGCAAGTGCTCTATTGGCAGACTCAACCTGCCCTTCAAAGCTCTCAATCTCAGGCTCAAGTGCAGCCAGCTCCCTTTTCGCTGCCGTAAGTTGATTGGAGACAACAGGGTCTATGGAATAGCCCCTTTCCTCGACAACGGGCAAAAGTGCGGAGAGAACATCATTGGTCTTTATATTGAAGAAGCGATAGAAGTCCATGCAGGACTCCCTGTCCTCGCCTGAGAGGCTGGAGCAGTGGGAATTGAGCACATTGCGGAGGTGATCGACCTTCCCTGACCAAACAGTATATGCCGATGCCCTGTCTGAAGAATCGGGATCCATCATTATGACCTGTGCAAGGGAGTCTATCTGCATCTTGAGGGTGGTCAGGCCTTCGCCTCCGCCGATTATGGTGATGGCCTGCCACGCAGGATTATTCCATCGCGCACGGGCAAGGCGTGCTTGCTGTCTGTGGGGGGTGCTGTAGTACAGATGCCCCTCAAGGCTGTCTATGGCTGTGGAAAGCCTCTCCGCCTGTACTCTGGCTGTGTCGTATTCTGCGGCGATCTCCTCAAGCTCGGTCTGTGCAGTCTTGATGGCTTCCTTGAGCGTGGAATCCGACGTCACCATGTCCCTGAGTGTTGCCTCAAGCTCGTCCTTGAGATTGTCCAATTCATCTGACAATGCGCCGAGCACTTCAAGTGCAGCAAGCTCATCCTCAGACTCTCCGCCTTTCATGGCCTTATTGAGGGCTGAGATGGAGTCTCTGACAGTCGAGCTGCTGTCTATCGCACCTTCATATTTTGCCAAATAGACTTCGAGATTAACCTCCACGGCATCCTTTTTGGTGTTGAGAGTGCTTATGGAATCTGTGAGTGCAGTAATTTCGTTTTCCAATCTCTCAAGCTCTGCTTCGAGATTCTCAATCTCTGTATCTGCCCGGGCTGTGTCCGCGTGATATTTATCCTCTGTGCGAGTTTTCTCTTCGTTGAGGGCATCTATTCTCTTGCCCATGTCGTCTATCAATGTCTGAAGGCTGTCCGCTGCATTTTGCGCAGCGTTAATACTGGCAAGGTCAAAAGGAATGTCCAGAGAACCCTTGCCGTCCAGCTCCCATTTGAACTGATCCACACGATCCTTGACCAAAAGCTCCTCAAAGCTCTCTCCGCCCTCCATGCAATCTGGGCATTTGATCCGTATCTTGTCCCAGTCCAGCCCCTTTACTAGTATCGGAACAGCCCGAGGATAAGGCGTCAGAGCTGCAGGCCCGAATTTATATTCCATCTCTATCTTGGCAGCATTCTTGACCTCAAGGGGTTGATTCCGGCAACCGGGAACAAGGGTGATGGAGTCAATGGGGCAATATTCGAAGGGTGTCCATGTTGTCATGTCGGTTGGTATAGGGTCTGTGCCTGTAATGGGACCACCGCCAACGATAACAACCTGCACTGCAAGCTCGACGCAGGCTGTGTCCTCGTCCTCATCAGGCTCAAAGCGAAGCTCATTTTCATCTATTTCGGTTACAACTCGCGGGGGATTTGACTCTATGGCATCGGTTGCTGATTGTCCTTCCAGCACCTTAAAAATACTAACACGATATAGCGGATCAAATATGCTGTCCAGATCGGAGACCCAGCGTATAATCGGGTCTCTGCCTGTGAAGACCTCTCCGGGATATGGAGTTATTATCTCCAGATAATGATCGTCCCAGTCTATTGACACGGAATCGGCGGCTTCTTCGACGATTATTGTGACATTGTCTGTGGCAATATCTCCATTGTCTGCCTCAACAGTGATTATATGCTCGCCTATATCTTCAATAATAGTATTTGCTATATATGGCGGTGCGCTGAATGCTGCAAACTCTTCTCTGTCCAGAAGCAGGCGAACATTCGCGTCAATATCATTACAGTCGGCTGTTATTGTAATATTCTCTCCGACATGAAATATCTCCCCTTCAAGGGGCGTGAGAATCTCGACGAAAAGCTCCGAATCCGGCGGCTCAACCCTGAATGATATTGACTCTTCTGCGATATTGCCTGCCATGTCCCCTGCTATGACTGTGAATGCATGATTTCCCGGCACGCCCGGCCACATGGCCTGATAGGGTGGCGCATCGAATGAAACAAGTTCTGTGCCGTCTATGATAAAGGTGACAAACTCGCCATCGGTGACATCTGCGGACAGCTCTATATCCACACCCTGTGGGAAAACCTCCCCGTTTTCAGGCGATGTGATAATTATAGATGGTGGAATAGTATCGGCTTCCTCAACAAGTTCTATCGTGACAGAGGCTTCTGCCAGAGGTGTTAACTCAATGTCAAGGGCTGTGACTTCTATGGGGTATTCGCCTGCTGCCAGCCCCTCTGTATTCCAGTCATAGGCTGCAATAGGCGGTGACTGGGTGATGCTCTCACCTGCAAATTCCAGCCTGATTAGAGAGACAAGACCGGATGGATCTGTGACTTCAGCCCGGATGGGGATGGTTTCACCGATAGAATATACAGCACCTATTGAAGGCGAGTTTATGCCTATGGTAGGCGGTCTATCGGCAATCAGGAATGAAAGTTCATCGCTTGCACGGCTCATTCCCTCATTGTCCTTGGCAGTTGCTGTGACTGTGATTTCTCCGCTGCGATCTGCAATCCATTCGATATTGGCTGTCAATTCTTCTTCATCGAAGATAGTTGTGCCATCTACCTGTATCTCCAGTGCCGTAACGCCCTCACCACCTGCATTTACGACAATATTTATTGTATCTCCGAAGACGAACTCCGCATCCTCCAAAGGACTTGTGATATTGACGAAGGGGTCAATAGGTGCGTCTGTAATCTCTATTCCAATGATTGAATATTCCAGGACCTCGCCGAAGTCGTCTGTAGCATCCATCTCAATCAGAATGGGGCCAATATCTCCGGCTTCGGGTGTCCAGTCAACAGATGGGGCAAGGGATGTGCCGTCATAAAGCACCGTTCCGCCAACTGTTATGCGCGTGCCCTCTACGCCTGTTCCCCCTGCTTCGCCTGTGATGGTAATCGGAGTGCCTACTGTGTGGCTTAAGCCGTCGAGGGGGCTGGTTATAGATACATAGGGTTCTTCATAGGGTTCTGTGATCTCGATGTTTATGGTCTCGGTTGCAAGTGTCAGACCGTCGCCGTCTATGGCTT
>NPID01000044.1_pt2 | contig 47706 bp, 45 predicted proteins | sample 8637491 | NCBI WGS metagenome assembly NPID01 (sample SAMN07420843, study PRJNA396082) | bioreactor metagenome | isolation source: sample BA6 brine-fed electro-methanogenic bioreactor BA | place: Japan: Kochi | collected 2016-06-14 | reverse complement strand
AAAGCGCGGAAGTAGAACCAAAGAAACACGAATTTCTAAGATCCATGAAATTATGCTTTCCTTCGTGCCTTGGCTCTCGGTTTTCCTTGGTGCCTTCGTGTTAAAAAAAGATTGGGTTTTCAGATTTTAAATTTTTTCCGTGACTTCCGTGCTTTCCGTGGACCAGAGAAAGATTTTGATGTGATCATCATTTTGTGGATAAAAAAGGAATCAACCCATGAAACAACTCAAACAGGAAGATCTTGATGTCATTACTCAACGGATTGTTGCAGCGGTGCATCCGGAAAAGATTATCCTGTTCGGTTCGCATGCGTGGGGACAACCGTCTGAGGATAGCGATATCGACATCATGGTCATCTTCGACAAATCAGACCAGCCAGGGTACAGAAGAGCGAGGGAGATTTATCGCAGCCTTCGAGGTTTAAAATTACCCGTCGAAGTACTTGTACGCACTGGTGAAGAACTTGCTCGCGGAATGCACCTCAAAACATCGCTTGAGCGCAAAGCTGTTGAAAATGGAAGGGTTCTTCATGGATGACGTAATAAAGCATGAAGTCAGTCAATGGCTCATAAAATCCATACATGATGTCCGCTCCGCTCAAAGACTTTTCAGTGATGACCCCCCATTGCGAGACACCGCAGTCTATCATTGCCAACAGGCAATGGAGAAAGCCTTGAAAGCGTTTTTGACTTTGAATGAAACTGTTTTCCCTAAAACGCATCTTCTTACAGTCCTTCTCGAACAATGTATTGAGATTGATCAGGATTTTGAAGAGTTGAGAGATGCCGCTGAGATATTGACACCTTACGCAACAGCATTCCGTTATCCCGGAGATTATCTGGAGCCAAGCGACACCGAAGTTCAGGAGGCGATAGAACTGGCGGAACTTGCCCTGAACTTTGTGATGCAGAGAATGCCACATGAGATTTCAACCTTTGTGTCTTGAACTTAAACCTTTGAGTCTTCGTGTTAAGCGGTTTTCTTAGCGTCTTAAGAGAGCGCAGCGAACGGGCGTGAGATGATTTTTATTTTTCTCCGCGCTCTCAGCGGCTCCGCGGTGAAAGCTTTAGGAACGAATACTCTCCATTTTGAGAGGAACAGAAAATGAAAATTCTCGAAGTTGAAAAAATGAATAAAACTGAGCGATTGCAGGCTATGGAAGAGCTTTGGGATTCATTGCTGCGGGAAGAAAATGAATTAGATTCTCCCCAATGGCATCAAGATATCCTGGAGAAGCGCAATCAAAAGATAGAAGAGAACGAAGCTGAATTTATTTCCATTGAGGCCCTGCGTAAAGGTCGCAAGCCGTGAGGATTAAAGAAATTGTCGTTTTATCTGATGTCCTTGATGATCTGAATGACGGCAAGGCCTTTTACGATCAAAGAGAGCCAGGGGTCGGTGATTATTTTTGGGACACTTTGATCTCTGACATCGAATCGCTGTGGCTCTATGCCGGGATTCATAAAAAGATCGGGAAATACTACCGGATGCTTTCCCGGCGGTTTCCTTATGCCATTTACTATCAAATTAATGATGATATTGCCCAGGTAATCGCCATCTTACCGATGCGGAGAAATCCTGTTTGGACTCGGAAGAAAATCGGGAAAAGAAATGGTTAAAAGGATTGTTGAAAGGGGCGCGGTGGTAGCTTTCTTCACAATAAAGGATCTTTGATAGGTTACTTAAAATGAAGCAACATTTTTTTGCCGTTTGCATACAAAATGATGGTTTCCGGGCGTCCGTTGAGAAGATGAAAATTTATGAAATCATTCCCGACGAAATCGCCAGGAAACACCATCAATATAGAGTTGTTGACGAATCCGGCGAAGATTACCTCTACCCTGAAGAGCTTTTCGTCGTAATAGATCTTCCTGAATCTGTTGAAAAAGCTGTCCAGGGTTGAATGGAAAATAAAGTGGATGACCTTAAAACCAGACTCACGCAAAGCCGCAAAGTCGCAAAGAGGTCAAAAGACTTGGAAACTTTTTTCGTGATTTCTTAGCGCCTTCGGGTCTTAAGAGAGCGCAGCGAACGGACGTGAGGTGATTTTGAATTTTTCCGTGATTTCCGTGTCTCCCGTGGACCAAAAAAGATTTTCTTGGTGCCTTCGAGCATCCTTGGTGTCTTGGTGTTGAAATGATTCTAAACCCAGTCTCACGCAAAGCCGCAAAGAGGTCAAAAGGCGTGAAAACTTTTTTCTCAGAATTTCTTGCGGTTTTCTTCGCGTCTTAAGAGAGCGCAGCGAACTGGCGTGAGATGATATTGAATTTTCTCCGCGCCCTCAGCGGTAAAAATCAAGTCTTGATTTTACTGAGGTGAAGCTCATGGGAAACAAATACAGAACCCGAGAAGAGATCACACATTTTCTTCAAACCCATAAAAAGGAAATGGAGCGGCGATTCGGGATTGAATCCATTGGGTTGTTTGGTAGCTACGCTCGCGACGAGGCCCGTGAAGACAGCGACATCGATATTGTCGTCATGCTTAACAGCGAGCATCTAGCAGACGATTATTTCGGTGTCCTGCATTNNCCCGAAATCCGCAATCAGATCAAGAAGGAGATTATCTATGTCTGACAGAGATGCTCTTCTTTTTCTGCGGGATATCCTCGATTCAATATCAGCAATCGAGTCGTTCCTCGTCGGGATTGATCGCGAAGAGTTTGCCGCCGATCGGAAAACATTTTCCGCAACGATTCGGGAGCTGGAAATCATCGGGGAGGCATCCGGGAAAATCCCTGACGACATCAAATCCAAATATGCTGATGTGCCCTGGCGAATGCTGAAGGACTTCAGAAATGTTCTTGCTCACCATTATTTCGGCATCAATGTCGATATTGTTTGGGATATTGTTCAGCGGAAACTTCCGGATTTGAAACGGCAGGTTGAGCATATTGCAGGGAAGGAGAGTTAGCCTGGTTTTGCTATGAAACACGAAGACACGAAGATAAGGATAAAGGCCTATTGTCCACGGAAAACACGAAAAGCGCGGAAGTAGAACCAAAAAAACACGAATTTCAAAGATCCATGAAATTATGCTTTCCTTCGTGCCTTGGCTCTCGGTTTTCCTTGGTGCCTTCGTGTTAAAAAAAAGATTGGGTTTTCAGATTTTGAATTTTTTCCGTGACTTCCGTGCTTTCCGTGGACCAAAAAAGATTTTCTTGGTGTCTTGGTGTTGAAAAGGTTTTCTTTTAAAAGGAATGGCTATGCCCGAACAAACCAAACAGAGCAAAAACTTCGCCCTCATCGGTGCCGGCGGCTATATCGCCCCCCGCCACATGCGGGCTATCATCGACACCGGTAATCGTCTCATTGCTGCTCTCGACAAAAATGATTCAGTCGGTATTCTTGACAGCTACTCTTACGATATCGCCTTCTTTACTGAATTCGAGCGTTTCGACCGTCATGCCGAAAAGCTGCGCCGCCAGGACCAGGAGAATCGTTTTGACTATGTCAGCATCTGCTCGCCAAACTATCTGCACGATGCCCATATCCGTTTTGCCCTTCGCATCGGTGCTGACGCCATCTGCGAAAAACCCCTTGTACTCAATCCCTGGAATCTTGATGCCCTGGCCGAGTTGGAAGCCGAGAGCGGACGGCGCATCTACAATATCCTTCAATTGCGTGTCCATCCCGCTCTGCTGAAACTCAAAAAAGAGATCGAAAAAAACTCGAGCGGGAAAAGACACCAGGTCGATCTGAGCTACATCACCTCGCGCGGCAACTGGTATTTCCATTCCTGGAAAGGTGATGCGCATAAATCCGGCGGTGTGGTGACCAACATTGGCATTCACTTTTTCGACATGCTCATGTGGATTTTCGGGGGCGTTGAATCAAGCCAGGTGCACCTGAGTGACGACAGGCGCATGGCTGGTTTTCTTGCGCTGAAAAATGCCGATGTGCGCTGGTTTCTGTCCGTCGACAACCGGGATCTGCCTCCTGCCGCCAGAGAAGAGGGCAAGACAACTTATCGGTCCGTGACAGTTGATGACACAGAGGTTGAATTCTCTGGCGGATTCGTTGATCTACACACGGTCGTCTACCAGGAAATTCTCGCAGGCCGAGGGTTCGGTGTTGAAGACGCACGACCTTCAATCGAACTGGTGCACCGCCTAAGGCAATCCGATGTGGTTGGCGTGCAGGCCGATAAGTGTCACCCGTTGGCGCTTGCTGCGTCTCAGAGTATTTAAATCCCGGAGGTTTTAATGGATTACTTCGTTCACTCTTCTTCTTTTGTCGACGAGGGTGCCGAGATTGGCGCCGAGACCAAAATCTGGCATTTCTGCCACGTCCTCTCCGGCGCCCGCATTGGAAAACGCTGTACTTTCGGGCAGAACTGCTGCATTTCCGGCGGGACGACTATCGGCGACAACGTCAAGGTTCAGAATAACGTCTCTATCTACGAAGGTACGGTCATTGAGGATGATGTCTTTCTAGGCCCTTCCTGCGTCCTGACCAATGTCACCAATCCCCGCTCCCAGGTTGTGCGGCGGGAGTTGTATGAAAAAACTCTGCTGCGTCGCGGCTGCTCCATCGGGGCCAATGCCACCATCGTCTGCGGCACAACCATCGGTCGTTACGCTTTTGTCGGCGCCGGTGCAGTGGTCGCTAAAGATGTGCCGGACTACGCTCTCATGGTGGGAGTCCCAGCCAAACGCCTGGGGTGGATGAGTCGTCACGGTCACCGCCTGCAGAACCCTGACGGTGAGGGCGTGATGAGCTGCCCCGAAAGCGGCCTGCGCTACCGGGAGGTCGAGCCCGAGCTGCTGCGCTGCCTCGACCTCGACGAAGACGCACCGCTGCCGGAGGACCTGGCCGTCGGAAAAGCCGCATACCAGGAATTCAAAAAACAACTGTAGGGGCGCAGCATGCTGCGCCCTGGTCCAACCCAGGCACCCCGTTGATTACCCACACGCGTGGTCGCGGGCTGGGCGCAGCATGCTGCGTCCCTACGGGTGAAAATAATTGACACAGGGGCGACCCGCTGGGTCGTTCTGCATGGAACCACGGATATTGTTATGAAAATTGTCACCATCATCGGGGCGCGTCCCCAGTTCATCAAGGCCGGAGCGGTTTCCCGCGCCATTGCCGATTACAATGCTCAAGCCCAGGGTGAGTCCATCGAAGAAATTATCGCGCACACCGGCCAGCATTACGATGCCAACATGTCACAGGTTTTTTTCGATGAGCTGCAGATTCCCCGCCCTCATTACAACCTGGAAGTCGGCTCGGGCAACCACGGTGCCATGACAGGTGCCATGCTGACCAAAATTGAAGATGTTCTGATGACCGAGCACCCAGACTTCGTGATGGTCTACGGCGACACCAACTCCACCCTGGCCGGCGCGGTGGCCGCCGTCAAGCTGCATATTCCCGCCGTCCACGTCGAAGCCGGGCTGCGCAGCTACAACCGCCACATGCCCGAGGAGATCAACCGCATCATCGCCGACCAGACCTCCAACATCCTGCTGTGTCCCTCGCAGGTCGGAGTGGATAACCTCAAAAAAGAAGGCGTTGGCACGCATGCGGCAGAGGACAGACCCTTTGACTTCAACACCCAGCGCGTCTACCAGGTCGGCGACGTCATGTATGATTCGGTCCTCTTCAACACGCAGTTGGCCGAAGAAAAATCTCGAATTATCGAGGAACTCGACCTGACCGACAAACCCTATGCGTTGGCGACGCTGCACCGTGCCGAAAACACAGATCACCCGCAGCGCCTGAAGGAAATTTTCAAGGCTTTTTCTTCCATTGCTCAATCGCAGATGCCGCTGGTTCTGCCTCTGCATCCTCGCACACGCAAACGGGTGACCGAAGCAGGCCTTGATATCTCAGCGCACGGCATCAAGGTCATCGACCCCGTGGGTTATCTGGACATGATGCGGCTCGAACGCAACGCTCGGGCGATACTTACCGATTCAGGCGGCGTACAGAAAGAAGCCTATTTCATGAAGGTGCCATGCATTACTCTACGGGACGAGACTGAATGGACCGAGACCGTCGCTCTCGGATGGAATGCGCTGACCGGCGCTGATAGCGGAAAAATTATCGCTGCATTCGAACAAAGTCGCGATATAGTTATAGATTGTCCGCCGTTCGACGCCGGAGCCGGCAGTACGGTTCATGACGATGCTCCTTACGGTGACGGCCATGCCGCCGCCAAAATCGTCGAAATCCTGGCAGGCCTTAAGATCGGTACGAAATCTCAAGCAGAAAGGTCGAATTGATTAACATGGCAGACGCTCACGACGCTGGGAATCTACACTCCCTCAACATTCTGATGCTTCTTACCAACGCCTTCGATCCCGATCCGCGGGTGCACCGTGAAGCTCGGGCCCTGGTCCAGGCCGGTCACCGAGTCACCATCCTCTGCTGGGATCGCGACCGCAAGGCGGCGGCATACGAAGTCGTTGACGGCATTCACCTCGAACGCATTTATGTGGATTCCACCCACGGGCGCGGCGCCAGCCAGATGTTTTACCTTGCCAAATTCTGGGCTAAAGCTTTCGCGGTCGCGCGCAAAAAAGAGTTCGACGTCGTTCACGCTCACGATTTTGACACCCTGCCGCTCGGTTTTGCCCTGGCTCGGATCAAGAAAGCCCGACTCGTCTACGACTCCCATGAAAGCTATGTCGATATGATGCACGGCCTGCCCGCTGTGGTCCGCAGCGCGATCTACCATAGTGAAAATTTCCTGCTGAAACGCTGCGACCTGGTCATTACCGTCGGCGATATTCTCAAGGAGTTTCTGCAGGAGCGTGGTGCCCGCAACATCTGTGTCGTCGGCAATTGGCAAGATCCCGCAAAATTCGTGTTCGACGAAGGTGCCCTGCGGCAAGGGCGTTCCGAACTTGGTATTTCAGACGAGCAGAAGGTCATCGCCTTCATTGCCCACCTTGGCAGGGAACGCCGGGTGCCCGAGCTGGTCGACGCCATCCGCAACGCGCCAGATACTCATCTGATTCTCGGCGGCAACGGCCCCTGTGCCGAACTCGCCCAAAAAGCGGCCGACGAATTCTCCAACATCAGTTATCTAGGGTATGTCCAGCCTGACAAGGTGCCTTTTTATACCGCCATGGCCGATATCGTCTTCTACGGCTTCGACCCCGACAACCCCAACGCCCGCTTCAGTGCCCCCAACAAACTGTTTGAATGCCTCGCGGCGGGCAAAGCCATGTTGACGGGCAACTTCGGCGAAATCGGACGCATCGTAAAAGAATGGCAGTGCGGAATTATCCTGGAAGATTACGCCGTCGAAAAAATCCGTTCCGCGCTTGATGAAATGTCCGGCGAGCAGGTCGAGAAATTCCGCCGCCAATCCGCCGCCGCCTGCCGGGAGCGTTTTTCATGGCCTGTGGCTGCGGATATTTTGATAGAGAATTACGCTAATCTGAGGGTTGAACCCGGAAGAACCCCTGAACCACAGAGTGCACAGGGGGCACAGAGGAAAAACTGAGAAACCAAAAGGCTTGAAAAGGTATAAACACGAAGATACGAAGAAAAGGGCAAAGGCCTTAGTGTCCACGGAAAGCACGGAAAACACGGAAGTAGAAGCACAAACAAAAATTTTGATTTTTCCGATTTTGAGTTTTTCCGTCCTTTCAGTGGACCAGAAAAAGATTTTCTTGGTGCCTTGGAGCCTCCTTGGTGTCTTGGTGTTAATAGATTCTGGTGTTTAACCTTCTTCACATAAAAAGGAGCACGGCTTGAACGAAAAAGACTACATCGACGGCATGCTCACCCGCACACGCCTTCATTACAGTAAAGAGGCCACCGACCGTGTCAGCAACGCCACCATGGCCGTCGCAGGCGTCGGTGGGGTGGGGGCCATCACCGTCGAATTGCTCGCCCGCTGGGGGGTCAAAAAATTCCGCCTGCTCGATATGGACAAATACGAGCCCACCAACCTCAACCGGCAGCTCTTTGCCACCTCATCGACCCTCGGCCAATACAAGGTTGATGCCGCAGCCGAACGCATCAAAGAGATCAACCCTCACGCCGAAGTCGAGATGCTGGTTAAAGACATGGTCCACAACGAAAACGCGCCGCAATTTATTGAAGGTGCCGATATCGTCATCCAGAATGCCGACCGGCCCTCGGCCAAGCTGCTTTATAACGCCGCGCGCAGATTTAAAGTGCCCCTGGTTAACGGCTACGCCTCGCTCAGTGGCGGGCGGGTGCAGACCTTCGACTTTCACAACTCCGAATGCACCAGCAAGCTTGAAGAGTGGTGGAACAAGCAGAAGCAGATCGACGGTAAGCGTCTGGAAGACATGACCCCCGAGGAAGTGCTTCAGTATGACAAAAACTACGTCCACCCCACCGCGCCGTCGGTCAATTTCGTGACTAACATGGTCGGTTGCCTGATTGTCGCCGAGGCGGTCAAGCTGTTGACCGAGGAGGGCAAGTGCGTGCTGTATCCTAAATATCTTGAGTTTGACACGTTCGATTTCCAGATGAAGGTTCGCAATTCCCTCTCGCCCCTTGATCCCGGCAATATCAAGCGGGTGAAAAGCCTTATAGAGCGTATCGGTAAAAATTGACAAGGGAGTCCATTATGAATGGCAGCAAGGTGCTCAAGTTATTCCTGCTTGTCTTTTTTGTCTCGTTCTCTGCGCCACAGGGGGCAGAGGCAAAAAACGACAACCTTCATCCGATGAATAAAAGACTGATCGATCACGGATATATGCCTTATCCGAAATACTATCCGCAGATTCCCAGAATCCCGGTCAATTACGCCAAAAAACTGTGGGAAGAGGGGGAAGCGCGCTTTATTCTTGTTTCGTACCAGAAAAAAGAATTGATCGTCGGCGCTGTTCATTTGGATAACGAAGTCCCGCCTTTTGATATCTCCAGATTCAGACTGACCGGACCAGACCAGACCATCGTGGTCTACTGACCATGAGGCCCCCATGAGGGGTCAAGTGCCCGTGCGGCATTTAATATGAAAAAGCAAGGTTTGCCCAATCCGATTTATGTCGTTATCGAGGGGTCGCCCAAGATGCGTAAAGCCGGTTTCCTCTTCTATAACGATCTCAATAAAAAATGAAATTGATTGATGTTGAACTCAGCACAGATTGAAAAACCAGCGCCTGAAAAGGAAATTCAAAAATCCTTTTTTGATTTTTTAATTGAAAATCTGTCCTTGACCACTCCTGTGCAAGTTTGCAGCGGAGATTGGGGCAAGGTGCTGGTGTCCAATTTCGTTAAAGAGGACAAAAAAAGGTGCTTTTATTTATCAATCCAGACGCCGGGGGATGAGTATCAGGCTCTGGACGAATTGACGGATGACATCGGGCCGGAAGATATTGTTCTGGTTGCAATCCCAGCGATCGAAAGCGGGAAGGCGGCCGATAAAAAACGAATGATTGCTTCTACGCTGAACTGTTTTTCAGCAAAGGACTTCCATCTATGCGGTCGCTTTGCTCTTAATCCCGATCCGACCCGACCGCATATCGTATTCGATCTGCAACCACATATCCTGGCGTATGTTGAGGTTGTTTCACATCGCTGTGGAGATCGATTTTTAAAGTTTATCGCCAAAAAGGCAAAGGTGGCATTTCTGGGCATATCTTCTTGGAGTGGTTGGGAAATTGCCGTACTGCGTAAAAAAAGGGACCAATTCTCTCTGCCGCAAATCACCGACCGCTATGTCTTCCTGACTCCGGATCGGGAAATTGCTTTGGTTTTTGGTGCGCAGGGTCGTTTTCCAACTCATGTCGAGAAAAAAGGTCATCAGGAAGCCCTTGCCCGGGAGTGGCAGAACCACCAATGGGCCGCTCGCTGCCTGGGCCCATTGGTTCCTGCCCTGTATGATTTTTCTCCCGAAGAAGGACGGGCCGTCATGAAGATGGAATATATCCCGGAGAAGAATCTGCCCAATGTGGTGTCCGAGGCGTTGTTTCGACGTTGCCGACTGGAAAAAGAGACCCTTGCTACTCTTGATTTTTTTCAGGGGGTTTTTACCCGGTTCGAAAAAGAGGCACAAGCCCCGAAGGAGAAACTCAATAAAACTATGCAGGCTGAAGTCACACAGGGTCTTGCATTTGCCTGCCCCGGCGGAGACGGGCGAGAGGTACGCACCCGGCTTGAAAAAGCATTCACCAATCGCGCCTTTCCTCTCATCCCACAGCATGGCGACTTCTGCGTACGCAACGTTCTTTATCGCAACGCCCGGCAGATGGTTCTGATCGACTGGGAAGACTTCAATCCCGCTTGCCTTCCCCTGGTTGATCTCAACATGCTGTGTATCTCTCTGGCCGAAACCTGGGCGCAAATTGGTGGCGGCGATGGCCGCGGTTTCATCTCTCACGCGGTCATTCAAAAAAGGGTGACTGCACTTAGCAACCACATGCGCGAAAAACTCGATGTTTCTCCGGAAGAATGGCGAATTTGCGGTCTGCTTAGCCTTGTCCTACTCGTTGGGATCAATGTGCGTAAAAACCGCCTCGCGACCGCCATGAAAATCCGCGACGAATTTCTGCGGCAACTTGAACTGTTCGACTTTTAATTGAAGGTATCATTTATCGTGGCTAAGCAGGATTACCAGAAACTCTTCGATACCAGGCATCTGAACACCGACCTGAAAAAAAGATCGTTGCGTGGCGGGGCTGTGACGCTCACAACTCAGGCCATGTCTTTTGTCATCCAGCTCGGGTCCACCATGGTTCTGGCGCGCATTCTGACGCCGGATGATTACGGCATGATGGCCATGGTCGTCGCGATCACGGGTCTTGCAGGCATTCTGATCAACCTGGGTCTCTCGACCGCCACCATCCAGCGGGCGGAAATCAACCATGCCCAGGTCAGCACACTGTTCTGGATTAATGCTGGTATCGGTGCGGCCTTGATGCTGCTTGTCAGCGGCCTGTCGCCAGTGATTGCCTGGTTTTATAAGACCCCCGAACTCAAGTGGGTGGCGATGGCGCTGTCCTGTAACTTTCTGATCAACGGCATGGCCGTTCAGCACCAGGCGCTGTTGAACCGCCAGATGCGGTTTGTTGCCATTGCAGTCATTCAGATCGGATCAATGCTGGCGGGCATCTCAGTGGCCATTATGATGGCGCTGAAAGGCTTCGGTTATTGGGCACTGGTGTCCAACAGCATTACCATTTCAGTCTGCACCGTTATGGGGGCATGGCTTGCTTCGGGGTGGCGACCGGGATTGCCGCGGCGTGACGCCGGGGTGGGGTCGATGGTTAAGTTTGGATCGGATATTGTGGGGTTTAACATCATCAACTATTTTGCCCGCAATCTCGACAATATTTTGATTGGCCGTTATCACGGCAGCTCTGCGCTTGGACTTTACAGCAAGGCCTATCAGCTTTTGATGATGCCCATAACAAACTTGCGGGATCCTATGAATAAGGTTGCGTTGCCCGCGCTAAGCAGGTTGCAGGATGACCCCACACAATATCGAAACTATTATATAAAATTCCTTTCTCTCTTAAGCTTTTTATCGATGCCTCTTGTGGTGTGTCTGTTTGTTCTTTCTGACAATATCATTAGTTTTTTTCTCGGGAGTCAATGGATGGGGGCGAGTGTTATTTTTAAAGTACTTGCCTTGGCAGCATTCATTCAGCCTGTTAGCGGCACAAGGGGATTAGTTTTATTGTCTTGTGGGAAAAGTAGACGGTACCTAAAATTGGGCATCCTTGGGGCGACAATAGTCATTCTCTCTTTCATTGTTGGCGTCCGATGGGGTGCACTTGGGGTGGCTACAGCATATTCTGTTCAGACCTATCTTTTTCTATTACCATTTATGTATTTAGGATTTTATAAGACTCCAGTTACTCTTAAGGATTTTTTTATTGGGCTACATAAGCCATTTATAGCAAGTTTTTTAATGGGGGGCTGCTGCTATTTTTTAAGTATCAAACTTTCAGGTATCAGTGACTTCTTTTTAATTACTACTATTTTGTTTTGTGCTGTTTTCTTATATTGTTTATTTTTTATTCTAATTCCTGGGGGAAGAGAAGAATTTCGTAATTACTATTATTATGGAAAAGAGATGTTCTGTAAGTAATTCAACCCCAATATTGAAGTTCTATGCATAGTTCCCTTTTAGTTTTTTCAAACTATTAAATTTTTTGAAAGCTTATAAATTATGGCTACGGAAATTGAAAAAATAAAAAGATTGATCCTTGTGAATGTCCCAATTAACACGTGTAATTTTCGCTGCAAATACTGTTATATTACTCAGACTGAAAGATGGGGCGATAAAATTGAGCCCTTCAAATATAGTGCAGAGCAAATAGGAAAAGCTCTTTCAAAAAGTAGGTTAGGTGGGACTTGTCTAATCAATTTATGTGCTGGCGGTGAAACATTATTAGCCCCCGAAATGCCCGCTGTTATCAGGGTACTATTAGAGGAAGGCCATTATGTAGAAGTCGTTACTAACGGAACTATAAATAAACGTATTGATGAAATTTTAGAGTTTCCATCTGATCTACTAAATAGGTTAGTTTTTAAATTGTCTTTTCATTATGAAGAGTTGATAAAGCTTAATAAAATTGACTCTTTTTTTGCCAATGCCGAACGGCTGAAAGATGCCGGTTGTTCTATTACGATTGAGCTGACAACCTTTGATGGCTTAATAGACAAAATTGCAGAAATACAGAGAGTGTGTTTTGAAAAGACTGGTGCCTTGTGTCACTTAACTATTGGACGGGATGATACCGACCCAAAAACTCCCATAGCGTCACACTATCCAAAAGAAAAATATAGAGAGATTTGGAGTTCTTTCTCTTCACCAATGCTTGACTTTAAATTACAGACTTACTATGTAAAGCGTAAAGAATTCTGCTATGCAGGAGATTGGTCACTCTACGTAAGCTTAGGAACTGGGGTCGCTAAGCAGTGCTACAAGTCAAACTTTACACAGAACATATTTGATGATGTTCTTTCTAGAATTAAGTTTCGTCCAATAGGTAAGTTCTGCCAAGAGCCACACTGCTACAATTCACATTCATTATTGACCTGCGGTACAATCCCGGAGTTTGATTCTCCGACATATCTTGATATGAGGAATCGTTATTGTAGTGATGGCAGTGAATGGTTTACTGATAAGGCTAAGAAGTTTTATTCAAGCAAGTTAAATGAGTCGAATAGGGAGTATGGACTAGTTAGAAAACAAATGAACACTGTAGCGCACTATAGAGATTTATTTACACACACAATTCGAGATTTTAGTCAAAAAATTGTCAATAAATATAATGGAAAATACTATGACAAGTGATTCGAGTATTGATATTAGTTCAAAAAAACTTTTTGAACTTTTTAACCTTTATAAAAGAAGCAGGTTTTTATTTGTAGAACCAGGTGGCAACTGTGGGGATTACCTGATTTATAAGGGCGCTCAAAAACTGGCAGGTATTGCTGGCTTATCATATGAGACTGTTTCGCACAATCAGTTTATGGTTGGCGAACATTCCCCGGCTGATGTCATATATATACATGGCTCTGGCGGGTTTGTCCCTTGGTGGTCCGGTACGCCCGCTATTGAGTTGAGGCGAGCGCTTTTATCCCATTCTGGCGCAATTATTGTTGGACCATCTACCTTTGCTATCGATTCAGATTATCTTTTTAAAAATGTGATTGATCCTCTGTTGGGAAAAAAAGCGGGTGATATTTATGTCTTCTGTAGAGAATGGACTTCGTATTTTTTTCTAAAAAGCTTTTTGCCTTCTTTTGTAAACCTTGAAATCGACCATGATACTGCACTTAATTTAGACCCTTCTGACTTCGAATTGCGAGATTGTAAAAGAAAATTTGTAGGGTTTTTTATCCGTAATGATAAGGAATCTGATAATTTTCTGCCAGCCTTAAACTCTATTTCTCTTGATCCTGGGTCTTATACGTCCGACTTTAATAAGTGGGTCCAGTTACATGCATGTGCAAAAAAAATATATACTAATAGATTGCATTCATCAATTCTAGGAACTATTTTAGGAAAAAACGTAATTCTTCTTCCTAATAGTTTTCATAAAAATAGATCTGTTTGGGAATACTCTTTACGTACAAAGTCAGTTTCATGGAAAGAAGAAGTTGACTATGGCCGTTTTTCACGTTTGATGCTCGAAAATTCTTTTTCTACGAAAATACTTGCATCATATAAGGTTAGAACTGTTATTAAAAAAATAATATACGGTGTGTAGCTGTGAATATATCTGTCGTTTTGTGTACATGGAATAATGCTGACAGGCTCAACATAACACTGGAGGCTTTCACTGTAATTAAAAAACCTGACGGGGTCGATTGGGAGTTGGTAGTCGTCAACAATAATTCATCTGATTATACAGGTGATATTGTGGCGCGATATGCAGATACCTTGCCCATCAAATATATAATAGAACCAAAACAAGGGTTGAGTTATGCAAGGAATTCTGGCCTTCACGCTTCTAATGGTGAACTTATTATTTTTACCGATGATGACGTCAAACCTAGTAAAGATTGGTTGAATATCTATTGCAATGCGTATCGTAAGTTTTGCGACAAGTTTTATTTTGGCGGGCCAATCGAAAGTGAATTTGAGGTGGCCCCTGATGATATGGCCCTCATTGCCCTTGCCCCATGCTCTGTTAAAGGCCTTAATTGGGGCGACGAAGAGAAGGTGGCAGGAAAGGGTGAATATTTTGTCTCGGCTAATTGGGCATGCTCTCGAAATAATTTAAATAAGGTTGGCAACTTTAATGTGAATCTCGGGCTTAACCCATCTACAGGTAAGGTGCTTGTTGGTGAGGAGACTGATTTGATGAATCGTCTGCAGGGAAATGGGATTAAACCTTATTATCTTCCCGATGCTTCACTGCAGCATTTTGTTCCACAAACAAAGATGACACTCAGGCACATCGGAGACAGAACAGAGGCCACTGGTAAGGCCAAAGTTGGTTCAGATAAAGATATAACGGTAAAATGGCTTTTGGGTGTGCCTAGGTGGATGTGGCCTAGATTGTTTGTGTTATATGGAAGATTTCTTCTAGAAAAAATTAAAATGAAAAAAGCATATAAAGAATACTTGGAATATAGGTACCTCAAGGGACAAATTTTGGCATTTTTGAAGCAGAATAATCTTTAGATTTTGGTTAAATTTATGAATATATCTTTGGTTTTCGCGACCTATAAACGCCCAGATGTTTTGCTAAAGACTCTTTCAAGTTTTGAGAGTTTAAATGCGGCAGGTTTGGAGTGGGAGCTTCTTGTCGTTGATAATGCTAACGACCCTAAGACCAACGCAGTCGTAGGAAAATTTTTTAATAAGCTACCTGTTCAATACCTTGTTGAAACAAGTCCAGGAAAAAACAATGCACTCAATAGCTCTTTGGCTGGAATAAAAGGCGAACTCGTCGTATTTACTGACGATGATATCCTCGCCAACCCAGACTGGCTACAACAATTATGGGAAGGTGCCCAGCGCTGGCCTGACCATAAAGTTTTTGGCGGCCGCATTATTGCCGACTGGCCGGGGGAACCTCCCTTCTGGGGAGACGACCACCCCCTTAACCAAAGCCTCTTCTCTCTGCATTATCCAACACCAGAAGAACGTCCCTACAGAGAAGGCGATTTTCTGCCTTACGGCCCCAATATGGCTGTTCGGCGTGAAATCTTCGACCAGGGTTATAAATTCGATCCCAATATCGGCCCCACCAATCAAACCATTTATCGCATGGGGAGCGAAACCGAATTCCTTCAGCGGCTCAAAGATGACGGATACACCCCGGTCTTTCTCCCTAAAGCTGTGGTCAAGCACCAGATTCGGCCTGAGCAGTTGACGCCGACTGGACTCAACCGGCGTAATTTCCGTGTTGGACTCTCCGATATTACCCCCGATGATCACCCGGGCCGGCGTTTTCTAGGTTGTGCCCCCTATCTCTGGAAGCAGCTCGCCCAGGCTCGATGGGAAAACCTTGCTGCCACTGCGAAAGGGGATAAACGCAGGGCTTTTGAAAGCTCATGCCGCCTTTGGCGGGTACGCGGGAAAATGTATGCTCAACGCCATTATGCCGGCGTCCCGAAAACATCCTATCTGCAGAAAAGACTGGAAGGTCAGCTATGAAGGATTCATTTCAGGTAGCCGTCGTCATGCCTTGTTACAATGCGCAAGCAACCCTGCCGGAAACGCTTGAAAGCATTGCAGCACAGACTTTTGAAGATTTTTGCCTCGTAGCGGTCAACGACGGTTCCCAGGATCAGACTGCTGATATTCTTGAATCCTTTGCGCAGCGCTTCCCTGAACGCGTTGTGGTGATCGATCAGGAGAACCAGGGGCAGACCGTTGCGAAAAATGTTGGGCTTGAACGCAGCCGCAGCGACTTTGTGGCCTTTATCGATAGTGACGATCTGTGGGCGCCGGATAAACTGGAGAAGCAGGTGCGCCTGATGGCGGATAACCCGCAAATCGGGTTGTGCTATACCGCCGCGCGTCAGATTGACCCTGAAAGCACTCCTGTCGGTCTGATCTCCGTCAGTCCGTCTCATCGGGGACGCTGCCTGAATGAACTGATCCTGCGCAACAATATTGTCGCCTCATCGGTCATGGTGCGGCGTGATGCGGTGGAGCAGGCGGGCGGTTTCGATACTGCGCTACGGGCCTGCGAGAACTGGGATCTGTGGATTCGTATTGCCAGAGGCTATGAACTGGAATACCTTGACGAGCCGCTGACCTCCTACCGGCTGCACCCCAATAACATGTCGAAAAATTTTGAAAAGATCTTCAATGCCCGGTTGCAGGTGATTGATAAGCATCTGCCTGAATGCAGCGATGATGACTGGACACGTGATCAGCGCCGAATGGCGCTTTATCGAACGCATCTGACATTCGCTAAGAGCTATATTGAATCATTGCGCCTGGTGGAAGCCCGACGGGAGCTGACTGAGGCCATGAAGATACGGCGCACAGAGGCAGAATGTTATCTGCTCTATCTCAAGACGCTGCTGCGGCCGGGAGTTTTCAGGCTCGCGAGATCTTTGCGCGGTGGGCAGTAACCTGAGTACGGTACGCAAGGTTGCGAGGGTCCGGAAGGAAAGGGGCTTTATGAGGTTGCTTGGCCATATTTTCAATCGACGGACATGGTCGGTGTTACTGCCTTTGCTGCTTGTCGTGCTGATGAGCGAGCAGGGCTGTGCGCAGGGCGGCTTTCCGGATACGTACCGGGCCATGGCTTTGCAGGAGAGCGATCTGCCCGGGGTGGTGGACGGTCACCCTCGGCTGTTTATCCGCAGCGAACCCTGGTCGCATGGCCCCAGTCTTGCCGAACTGAAAAAATGGGCGCAATCGCCGCCTCTGAAAAATTATCTGAACAAAAATGCCTGGGATCGTCAGCCCTGGCTGGAATGGGCTTTTCGCTATCTTCTGACCGAAGACGAATCGCTGGTGCCGCCGATCGTTGACAAGATGAAAAACCAGAAAGGTTACTGGCCCGGCTATCTGCAGACCCTGGCGACCATTTACGACTGGCTTTACAACAGCCCGAGCTTCAGCGCCGAGGATAAGCGACTGATCGAAGACAAGCTGGTCGAATGGGGGAAGGCGGCTATTTACAAAGGCGAGAAGTATCAGGACATGTGGAGTCATTTCGGCTATGCCCCGGTCACTGACCTGGCGGCAGCTGGACTTGCGCTGCATGGGCATCGCGACGAAGCGGATGATTTTCTGGCAATGGCCGGCGGCTACCTGAAAAACACCCTGCTGCCCGGCTGGCAGCTCAACGAAGGTGCATGGCAGGGAGGGTGGACCTATTATTCCCAGGGGCCAGCCAGACTCATGACTCTGATTCATCTCTGGTCGACGGGGACGGACGACAATCTGTATCGGGTCACTGAAGTGGAACAGGGCGACTGGCTGCGCAAGCATCTGTATTTTCTAATCGGTTCCACCTATGGCAAGTTAGGCCCGTTGGAAACGGGCGGCTTCAGTTATTCACCCTCGATTAAAGGGATGCAGGATGGTGCTTTGCCCATTACCTACGCTTACCAGGATGCCAACGGCATCGAAGCCTTCTCCTATTTGAAAAAAATGCCCTGGTGGGCAGACATCTGGCAGTTCATCTTCTATTCGCCTGAAATGCATCGTCAAGAGGTCGACGAAAAGACTATGCCTCTATCGCAGCTCTGGGGCAGGGAAGGCGTCGGCTACGCGCAGATGCGCAGCGGCTGGGGCGATGACGAAACCCTGATCGACTTTAAGTGTGGCGATTATTTCTGGTCGCATCAGTTTCACAACCAGAACGCCTTCACCATCTACCGCGGCGGCGAGTTGGCGGTGCAGAGCGGGATCTACGATGCCTATTGGGGGCCGCACATGCAGTACTATTACCGTCCCACGATTGGCTCGAATTCCATGCTGGTGATCGACCCCGATGAAAAATCCTGGATTCCGCCCGGTGCGGCGAATAAAAATGGCTTACCCCATGATGGGGGCTGGATTCCTGAGTTCGGCGGACAGCGCACCTGCTTCATGCACCCCGATTACGGTTCGGCGGAGAACTGCTTTTCCTTTGAAAAATATCTGTATCGCAAGAACCATCAGCATCACTTCGAGACCGGCACCATGCAGGGCTGGGAGGTTGGCGAGGACTACACCTACGCCTCGGGTGACGCGACCATGGCCTACAATAATCCGGAATTTTCCTATCCGGAAAATACGCCCAAGCTCGATCATGCCAGTCGCGACCTGGTGTTTCTCGACAAAAAATACCTGCTGGTTTTCGATCGGGTGAACGCGCTGGATGCCTCCTATGAAAAACGCTGGCTGCTGCATACCATCGGCGAGCCGCAGATTGAAATGAAGAAAAGCGGAGAAGAAGTGCCGGGACATATCACCACTTATCCGGCGGGGAGGGCGCGCGTCGATAACGGTGAGGGGACGCTTTTCGTTGAGACCCTTTTCCCAGAAAAAGCGATTCTGCGTGTCGTGGGGGGAACGCCCTCGTTGACTGAGATAAAGCCCGCCCCAGGCAACAAGGGCGATGTTGGTCTTGAAAAGACGGTGACAGGCCAGTACGAGGCCATGGGCGGGACCATTGTCACCGACGCCGCGAGAGCTGAAGAGTGGACGATCGAGTTCATTAGCGACAAGGATTTCAAGGTGACCGGCTCGCAGTCCGGCGCCGACGGCAAGGGAAGCCTGGGCAAGCTTTTCTTCTCGAAAAGCTATTCTCTGTTGATCCCAGGCGAAAACTGGAAGGGGCAGCCGCAAAAAGGCGACCGGTTTAATTTCAGGACGACCAGCCAATCCTACCGGTTCTGGGCGAATGGCCAAAGCTGGCTACCCAATGTAAAAAAGCTGTACGGGGTACTCAAGGACGGCTCCAAGGTCCACCCTGGCAACTGGCGGATGGAAGTCAGCCCGGCGAAGAAAAATACCTATGATTCCTTCCTGCACCTGCTGACACCGACCGACCGGAAGGGTGCGCAGGCACCGAAAGCGTCCGGGCTTCGCAGTGACGATGAGCGGTTGACAGGCGTGCTGATTGAAGACCGGGTGATGATGTTCGTAGAACATGGAGGTCTAAAGGGCACAACCCAGTACAAGTTGCCCATTAGCGGAAAGACCCGGCATTTGATCGCAGGACTTGAAAAAAGTACGCTTCACACCGTGGAACTGCTGCGTGAGAACGGCATGGCCTTTGAGCGGTTGCGCCTAAAAAGTACACCGGAAGGAACCCTGGCGTTTCCAGCCGATTCCCCCGCAGCGGTCAACATCATACCCGGCGGGTAGATACTGTTATTCCCGGCAACTGAATTTTATGTTGTAGGCAAAGTTGAACGATTGGCCAGCTTTAATTGCGCCGAATATGATATAGATTAGCTTTTTATGCAGACAAAGGAAATCAATCGATTGCATCGAGGCTTTTACATAAGTTGATATTGAGTTTGAATCAGTCCTTAAAAAGATAAATAAATTTATGTGCTTGATTTTACTTTTTCATTGTATGGGAAGTGGTAGGGGGAATAGCCCCTTGAATATTTGAGATTTGAGGTGACTATGGACGAAAAAATTGAGATCAGGCGGCTTGAAAGGTCAGATTTAAATACATCTGCATATAAGCAAATGATTCAATCGCTATTTGTTTTTGGAGATGTTGATAAGCGATTGCGTTATGCCCAATGGATATTTTTAGAAAATCCGGCCTTGAAGCAGGATGAGGGACTACCGATCTACATGTGCCTTGTTGATGGTAAAGAGGCGGGCCAGTTGGCTATTATCCCCGTTGAAATCGTATTATCAGGAGAACGTATCAGGGGGGGGTGGTGCGTTGACTTTTTTGTCAGCCCCAATTACCAGCGTCGAGGCATTGGGAAAAAATTACTGGACGCGGCCTTTAAGGATTTCCCAGTACAAATGACACTTGGGCAAACCGATGTATCCTTTGAGCTTTTCCGGTCAAAGTTAAACTGGGTTTACAATAATAATCGTTTGACTACATATAAATCCCTCCTGAAAAAAAGTCTTATTATAAAATATCTTCTGACAAAACTCGGCCTTTCAAAAGGCACTCCGGGAAAAGTTGATAAATTGGATCGCCTTGATTTTAATTCAGGAGTTTCTTATGAAACGGTTCATTCATTTCAAGATTGCCAAAACATTTTACGTGGGCAAGATATTAATTCTAAATCTGTTAGCGGAATTCTGCGCACTATTCCGTTTCTTGAGTGGCGGTATTTTAAACATCCGTATATCAATTACACTGTGAGCAAGATCTCTCTAGCGGATAAAAGCTGCATCCATATCGTATGGCGTGTGAAACAGAATGAATGCTGGAGTTTAGCAGTGATCGTCGACATTTTATATCCTGCCAGAGTAAGCGCTGAGTCGATGAAAAGTTCTCTTGAAATTTTTAAAAGAACTATTACGAAAATGGGATTTGAAATGTTTGAGTGTCAAACGACAGATACAATGGTCCTTCAGGGACTTTGCGATAGTTTTGTTTCGCGGAGAGAAAATGGTCAGAGATTCCTTTATGGAATGCACTCCATGGACGCTTGCCCGGTTATTGAAAATGAAAAGTGGAAACTCTATGCAGGCGATTGCGATGTCGAAACCTTGGATTTCTGAGGGTTATCATGAAAAGTACAATTAAAAACTGTTTTCTTAGAACTATTTATTGCTCGGGGACAAACCGCTTGATTCGATATTTCTTTAGAAAGAACCCTCGAATAATAATGCTACATAAGATAACACCTTCAGATGGAAACCCTTCTAGCCTAACGGTTGATAAATTTGAACTCCTGATAAAGTACATAAAAAAATATTATCAACCTATGAAGGTTGTTGATTTAATAAATTTCAGGAAATCAAAAGGATTCTATCCCGATAATGCTGTCGCCCTTACATTTGATGATGGCTTTAAAAGCTTTTATGACTTAGCTTTGCCGGTCTTGCGTAAGCATGAAGTGCCTGCGAGTATATATGTTTGTCCCATGCTTATCGAAAAGGAATCTTGGATATGGCCCGATTGTCTTGAATATATATATCAAGAAGGATACCGTGATCGCTGTGATAAACCCCTTGAGGAAATTTTGAAGGAGTTGAAAAGAGTCTCTTCTGAACAAAGAGATAAGTATATAAATGATGCTTATCAACTATGCAATGTTGAAGTGCCTGACGTGATACCGAATGAGTACCAATTGCTGTCGTGGAAAATGATGCAAGAAATTTCCCAATTGCACCTTGTGGAAATAGGAGCTCATACCCTGACGCACCCAATACTTTCCACGGAAGACTCCGAAACCGCTTGGTCTGAGATCTCGGGCTCAAAAAATATGCTTCAAGAAAATCTCGACATTGAGGTTCAATCTTTCTGTTTTCCTAATGGCCATCCGGCTGATTATCTTCCTGAGCATTTGAAAATGGTTAAAAATGCTGGATATCTATGTGGCATTGCTTCGCACTTTGGCTTGGTCACAATGGATTCAGATGACATGGCTTTGCCACGTATTTCTACGGGAGATTCAATGCTATTAAGTTACAAACAGCTGGATGGTGTTGAGCAGTTCCAGCGTAAACTGTTAAACGAGCTATAGTTTTCGAGTACTATTTGGTGGAGAGTAAATCTTGATGCCATCAACTTTTCTCGAATTTTGATAATCGAATTATGCGGTTGCGCTTGGAACATGCATCGAAAGGACCCCTGCCGTTTCCAGTCGATTCCCCCGCAGCGATCAACATCAAACCTGGCACAAAAGGGGTAATGCATGCCTCGTCCTGTGCCAACTCGCTCGCCACTTCAAATATAATGATCACAATGGAGTTGATTTTTTGAATCCCCCCCAAAAAAGAGTCTGTCTGATCTCACCGTTTCCGCCTCCTTACGGCGGGATGGCGATCCAAGCGCGAAAGCTTATTTCGCTGTTGGAGGAGGCCGGGTTCGAGGTGAACGGGGTGCGCACCAATACCCGCTTTCCAGATGCCTTGAAGTGGGTGACCCGGGTGCCAGGATTGCGCACCCTGGTCAATCACATTTTATTTATGCGCACGCTTAACAAGGCGTTGAAGCAGGCTGACGTGGTTTATTTTTTTTCCGGATTCATCAATTTTTTCTGGTGGGTGACCTACCCGGCGCTTGTTCAGATCAAGCTGTCGGGAAAACCCGTCATCTTGAGTGCCCGGGGCGGTGACGCGCGCCGTTTTTTCAATCGATGGAGAAAACTGGTGTCGCCCATCATCCGGCGCATCGATTTGATCACGACTCCTTCGGGATTTCTACAAAAGGCCTTTGAGGACGTCTTTGATATCAAACCTGTGATCGTGCCCAACATTGCCGACCTGGAGCAGTTTTCTTTCCGGCGGAGAGAGTCGCTGCATCCACGCCTGATTGTGACCCGTAGCCTGGAGGAGATCTACAATGTTTCCTGTGTGATCCACGCCTTCGCACGGGTGCGTGAACGGTATCCCGATGCGACTCTGGCTGTGGTTGGCGACGGTACGCAACGCGAGATGCTGGAAAATCTGGTGAAGGAGAAGGGGCTGCAGGAAGCGGTGACCTTTCACGGCCGGGTGGAACATGCCCAGATCCAGTCGCTTTACGACGAAAACGACATTGCGGTCAATGCCTCCAACGTAGACAATTTGCCCGGTACGGTGCTGGAGGCCTACGCCTGCGGCCTGCCTATTGCCTCGACCCGCGCCGGGGGCATCCCGTACATGGTCGAGAACGGCGTGACCGGATTGCTGGTGGACCTTGACGATGACGAAGCCCTGGCGGCGAGGGTGATCGACTTGCTGGAACAACCGCAGCTGGCTCAAACCCTGATCGCCAATGGCCGAAAAGAGGCCGAAAAATATTCCGCTTCCAATGTCCGCGACATTCTGGTGCCGTTGTTAAACCGCGTGGGGATGTAATGATGCCCAAAACAAACATTTACATCACCGTCGACACCGAACACAGCATCGGCGGCACGTTTGCCGACCCGGCCCTTAAACCGGTAGGCAATGACAAGCGCATTTACGGGCGTATCGGCAGCAGGGAGTATGGCATCGGTCTGATTATGGACATCGCCGACCGCTTCGGCCTGAAAGTCACTTTCTTTGTCGAGGTCTTCAATAAATATTTTTTCGGCGAAGGTGAAACACGCCAGGTTGTCGAGACCATTCTGCGTCGTGGACATGATGTGCAGCTGCACCTACATCCGAACTATCTTAATTTTACCCTTGAACGTCCTCAGGATTTGCGGTTCTCCGATCTGACCGGCGATTATTCCCTGGAACGTCAGATTGAAATGCTGCGCGAGGCGCGGCAGACGTTGGAGAGTTACGGCGTACCGCGTGTCACGGCTTTTCGTGCCGGCTGTTTCGGCGCCAACGCCGATACTTTGAAGGCGCTGGCAGAAAATGGGTTCCTGATCGACAGCAGTTACAATGGGGCGTTTCTTGGCGGGCCGTGTCTGCTGCCGGACTGGGGGATCAACGATATGGCTATGTGTGAGGGGATCTATGAATTTCCGGTGACCAACTTTCAGGAGGACGCGGGAGTTAGATCGGCGCGGCCCATGCCGCTTGACATTAATGGTGTGAGCTTTGAAGAAATGCGTCAAGTCCTGCGGGCCTGCCGGGAAAGCGGACCGCGCCATCTGACGGTGATCCTGCATTCGTTCAGTTTTGTCCGGGCCTATGATGTTCAGTATCGCAAGATGCGTCCCCGCAAACATGTGATTCGCCGTTTTGAGAAGCTGTGCCGCTTTCTGGCCGAGAATTCCAGGGATTTTGCAGTGCACGCCTTTGGCAACCTGCAGGAAGATGAACTTGAAAATATGCTGAGCAACAGGAATGATCGTATTCCGACTGTTCCCAGGCACCTTTCCTGGTTGCGGTTCGGTGGTCAGCTCTGGGATCGGGTCGCATAGGATGGTCTTGAAAGCCGATATTGAAAAGTCGCCGAAGCCAGTGCATGTCATGCATGTTCTTGGGAATCTCGGATCCGGAGGAGCGGAGATGGGCGTGGTCCGTTTGATCCGCTCTTTTCCTGGGGAAGATGTCCGGCATTCAATCTGTATTCTTGGAAGAGATCTGTCCCTGCTGGACGAGCTGGACGAGTCGATCCCTTGTCATGCCTTGGGTTTAAAAGGACGGTCTCTGGGCGCTTTTCGGCTTTTGGGTAAATTATTTCAGGAACAGAGTGTCGATATCGTCCATGTCAACAATCTTGCACCTTGGTTTGATGCCGCCTTGGGCGCAGCGCTTGCGGGTTGCCGCTGTATCCTGACGTTTCATGGCGTCGAGCAGGCGCAGATGCGTTTTCCTTTCAAAAAACGTATGCTTTTCAGGTTGGCAGCCAGATTGACGGATCGAATGACCGCCGTCGCTGCACCGGCTGCTGATCTGATGGCGGACTTAACCGATGTTGCGCGGAATCGCATCCAGGTGATTGAAAACGGGATCGATACCGAGATTTTTCGTCCTGCCGGATCTATGGTGGAGAAGAGAGAGCTGCGTCAATCTTTTAAACTCCCCGAAGATGGTCTGTTGCTGGGATGTGTGGCGGCCTTGCGGCCGGTAAAAAATCATCGGGGATTGATTGAAGCGTTCGCACGGGTTGTTGAAGAGGGTGATGGGGATGCCTGGCTGGTGCTGATCGGGGGCGGCACCCTTGAGGATGCACTGCGGGAAAGATGCCGAGAATTGGGCACACGCGTAGCTGAGCGTGTCCTGTTTTTTGGACGTCGATCTGATGTCGCTTGCCTCCTTCCGGCTCTGGACGCCTTTGTTCTCAATAGCGATACGGAGGGGCTGAGTTACGCGGTGCTGGAAGCCATGGCCTGTGGGTTGCCGGTTATTGCGACCGAGGTCGGTGCGAACCCGCAGCTTGTCAGGCAGGGCGTTGAGGGATACCTTGTACCTTCCAGTGATGAGGTTGCCCTGGCACTTTGCCTGAATGGGCTGATTGCAAACACTGAACAGCTGACAACCCTCGGGACTAACGCAAGGCGCAAGGTTGTCGAGGAATTCAGCCTTCGTACCATGTCTGCCGCCTATCGTGACCTTTATCTTCACTTTGCTCCTGAACGTAAGTGAGACTATTTTATGCCATTAAAAACCCTTCTTTATCTTGGCCTTTTCATTGGAGCGTTTTTCGGGAGCATTTTCAGTCATCCCGTGATCGGTGTTTTTGCTTATCTGGCCACTTATAACATCAACCCCCTGGGGCAATGGTGGGGTAATTATCTGCCTGGTTTTATGTCGCGTTATGCCATGCTACTGGCCTTGGCGATCGGCCTCGGCATGGTTTTTCAGCATGCCAAGCTGCGCTATGGTCGGTTCTGGGAGAGGCAGGAAATACTTCTCGCCCTGTTTGTCGGCATAATGTGGCTGTCGGTGGTTGTCGGTCAGGGGCAGGGATTTGCCTATAACATCGAAAAAATGACCAAAGTCCTGCTCGTTCTGCTTATGGCCAGTCATATCATCACAACGCGGAAATTTTTCGAGGGGATGGTCTGGGTTTTTATCCTCTCTGGATTGTTTCTGGGGTACGAAATGTATGGAAGCAGTGGCGGTTTTCGAGGGGGGCGTTTTCATGCCGGCGTCGGTGGTTCGGATTTCGGCGAAGGTAATTTTCTTTCCGCCCACTTTGCCTTTATTCTGCCGTTTATCGGCGTCATCCTAGCTAAAAGCAGTTGGAAGGTTCGGCTATTAACCTTGGTACCCGCGGTGTTCATTGTCAATTCCATTGTAATGACCCGTTCGAGAGGAGCATTTCTGGCTTTGGCGGTTGCAGGAATTGCAGCTTTGCTCCTTTCTGCACGGATCAAGCATCACCGTAAGAAAATTGTCCTGCTGCTTCTTGTCGGCATTCTGGGGGCGGTCTCCCTTACGGACGATATGTTCTGGGAGAGGATGGGGACGATTACAGTTGAGGAAGATTTTGGCGAGCGTGATCTTTCAGCGCAGCATCGCCTCGATGCGTGGCATGGTGCCTGGCTGATGGCCCAGGATTATCCCCTGGGAGTCGGTGTCGGTAAATTTTTTGGACACATCGGTGATTATTATCCAGATCTGCACGGACGCGATACCCATAATACATACCTTCGCTGCCTGGCCGAGCTGGGATTCCATGGTTTTTTTGTCCTCGCCATGCTGATCGCCTCTGCTTTTTTGATGCTCTGGAAAATTGAACGCCGAGCCGATAATCTTGAGCCCGGTCCGCAAAGTTTTTTTCACATGTACGCCTTTGCGCTCAAGCTGTCTTTGATTACCTATTTGGTTGCTGCCATGTTTATTTCGTCCGTTTATATCGAGGAATTTTATTGGTTGTTAATGATGCCGGTCTTTCTGAAACGCGCATTGGATAATGAAGTTATCGATTCAAACATCAAGCAGAGTTTACCTGCTTTGTAATTTTAAAAATGGATTTTTAGACTGCAGATTTATGCCAAGGGAGCATAATGAATATAAGACCTGTCATCATTGGCAATTTCGGACCACCGACCTTAGCCTGTATACGCTCGTGGGGTGAAAAGGGATGCGGCGTTGGTTTTATCTGTATCGCCCCTGAAAATGCACCTATTCCTGCCTCAAAATACCTTGAATCCGTTCTCATTTTGAGTCCTGAGGCTAGATTCAAGGAAGAGGGAATTGAACTTATCGGGAAATTTCTCAGTGAATTCGAAGCTACGGGTTTGATTGCCGTATCGGAAGAGATTTCATGCTGGCTTTTTGACAACCGACAACGCTTTCCTGAAACAGCCGTTTTATGGAGTAACGATTCTGATTCTTTACACAAACTGATATTTAAGGAAAATCAAATCGCATTGGCTGAAGAGTCTGGTTTTGATGTTTTGCCGACGCACATCATCCGGAATGTGAACGATGTTGAACTCATCAGCCCCGAAGATTATCCTCTATGTCTAAGGCCGTCCGACCCTTGGTCCGTCACACCGACTTTCAAGGTGCAGTATATTGAGGACCATGCCATGTTAAAAGAGTTCGTCGCAAATTGTGAAATAATTGAAAAACCGATTGTGGCCCAGCCTTTTCTGGTTTTGCCGAATCTGAATATTCATGCTTCCAGATCTGCCCACGGTGAATTGCACGGGCCGCAGAGTTTTATCGTCAAGCGCAAATTTAAGGGCGTTTCCCTGACCTTCCAACCGTACAGCCTCAATCCTGAATTCTTTAAAAAATGTTCTTTGCTGGCAGAAAAACTTGATGTGAAGGGCCCTTTTGACATCGAATGTCTATTTGACGAAGAAAATGAAAAAATCTATTTCATAGAATTAAACAATCGTTTTGGGGGAGCAACGGCAAAAGCCTTTGCCTGCGGTTATGATGAACCGTATTACGCTTTGAAGTCATACGGGGTAGATTGCGGCACTCCGCGAAAAATAAGAAAAGTTGTTGTCGCGAGCAGGCAGGCTGCTTTTAAATGTATTCTTGCGACCTTAGGGGGAAAATTAACTCCTTTTGATTATCCCGATGAGAGCAAGTATCGCCGGATTTTTTTTCTATTGCGTGCATTCATGACGCACTATGACGATGTTTTTTCTTTCCATGATATAAAGGGATCTCTGAGTCTCTATTTAACCAATTTGAAGAACAAGTTCGTCAGGAGTTGAAAAATGGCAACTTATGAAAAAATTAGCGAACTGCTTGATGCGAACCCTGAAATTCTCAGAAATCTCGTTAATAGTGAAAGCCTCGAAGTTGCCCGGTCGAATATGGTCAGTTACCTGTCAAAATGTGAACAGCAGGTGAGGGATACTGACTGCCCCCTGCATCCGCTCGAAAAGAAAAATGTGATCGATTGTATCAATGTTTTTAGAAATATTATTTCGCCAATGAATGAGAAGAAAACCTCTTTCAGTTGTCTTAAAGTGATATGGGAGATCTCCACGGATCATTGGCGCGAAAAGAACTGGTCGCATGTCTCAGATGCTTTTTTGATGGATATGAAGCACCTTTATAAAGGAGTCGTTGGCCTTTCTGGTATTTATTCAAAATCAGGTATCTGCAAAAGGGAGGTCCCTGCTTTTGTGCATCTGAAAGGTCGCGACTCCGCCATATTGAGGTCGAATCTTTTGGATGACAAGGTTGGAAATTACTTTCATCACCTCAAGAAGAACAAGTACTTTTCCGGCTTGGATAAAACCCTCATCGACCTACGCGATAAAAACAAAAAAACTATTCTTGCTCATTTCAAGGCAGGTGAGGAAGAATGGTCTGATGTCAACTGGCAGAAAAGCCATATCTTTAACAAACTTGCCGACATCAGGAATCTGATCGAGCTGAGTGATGAAGAAGCTTTCTGTGTCGAACAAGCCAATAAGAATCATATCCCTTTTGGTCTTACGCCTTACTATTTATCGCTACTAAATTTTGATAATTCCAGCACTTTTGATGATAGGCCACTGCGCGATCAGGTCATTCCCAACAAAAACTTTGTTGACAATCTCATTGCCAATACCCGGGACTCGAAAGACTGTTTGGACTATATGCACGAAAGAGACACCTCGCCGGTGAACCTTGTCACGCGTCGCTATCCTATGGTGTCCATTTTTAAGCCGACTTCCACGTGTCCCCAAATTTGCGTTTATTGCCAGAGGGACTGGGAGATTAAGGAATATGAGTCGGGTGAGTATCAGGGGATTTCAAAAGAAATCGATCGAGCTTTTGCCTGGTATGAAAATAATCGCCACATCAGGGAGGTCCTGATTACCGGTGGCGACCCCCTGAGCTTGAATGATGAATTTCTATTCAAGATGGTAGATCGGTTTTTTTCGCTGCCACACATCGAAAGGATACGTATTGGTACCAGGGCTTTTGTTACCATGCCTATGCGCTTCACGCAAAAATTTATTGATCTCTGCGCCAAATACCATAATCCACCAGAAAAAAGTATCACCTTTGTCACTCACGTGCAGCATGCAAGCGAAGTGACGCCTGAAACCGCAGATGTTGTTCTGAACTTGAAGAAAGTCGGGATTAATGTGCTGAACCAGCAGGTATTCACCTTGCAGAATTGCCGCAAGTTTGAAACTTGTTTTTTGCGCGAAACGCTGTTCAGGGTAGGTATTACTCCTTACTACCTATTTAACCTGAAAGGGAAAGAGGAAACGGATTATTTTCGCGTACCCATTGCGCGTCTGCTGCAGGAGCAGAAAGAGGAAGCACGGTTGATGCCCGGCATTATCCGCACCGATAAGCCGGTTTTCAATATTCCGACCCTGGGAAAAAACGACATCGGCTCCTGGCAGGACCATGATCTGATCATGATAATGCCTGATGGAAGGCGTGTTTATGAATTCTATCCTTGGGAAAAATACATGGCGCCAGTGAACACCTTTTTGTATCACGATGCCCCGATTTTCGATTTTCTTAAGAGAATGGAAAGTCTGGGAGAGGTCATCAAAGATTACAGTACCATCTGGTATTATTTTTGATCCAAAGCAGTGATAGCTGAACTACGGGTGGTGGTCATATAGATGACACGTATGTTTCACAAAGCTGTTTTTATCTTCTTCCTGGCCTTGCCTTGTCTGGCCCATGCCTCTGATTACGCCGCCACCAACATTTGTGTGGTAAACGACCGCTGGCCTGATGCCGGTTCGCCTGAATCCTTTGGTCGTGATGCCATCCGTTTGGCCAGCGCTGAAACAGAGGAAGAGCAGGCCATTGCCGTCTGGCGTTTCATCCAGCAGATGACCGAGGTCGGGACAGTCCCCAAAGAACCCGCCTATGGCAATTTCTATATCCTCTCTCCAGAAAAATTACTCAACGTCTATGGCGTGCACTGGTGCGACGGGCTCTCGCGCGTCATGACCATGACTTGGCGTGCCTTGGGCTATCGTGCCGATAAACTTTACAAGTTCGGCCATACTCTGGCAGATATTCATTACCGCGATGCCGACGGGGGAGAACGCTGGCATGTCTTTGATCTTTCACAGCATTGGTTTGTTTATGACCGCACGGGGTCGCACATCGCGTCCAAAGAGGAACTGGCTCTCGATCATTCGCTGCAGTACTATCCCTCGCGCACGCCGGTTCTGGATAAACCGTCACCTATGCAGCCGAGTTGGGTTCATGCCGGGCATCTGAATCTGAAGCCGCACCCCATGGGAATTAACCTGAGACTGGGCGAGAGCATCGAGTTTTTATTCGGTAATGAGGGCAAGCCCTACATGAACCTTTTCCCCGCTGGGGAGAGGCGTGACTTCGAGCATGGCCCTTATCCGCTGACTTATGGCAATGGCCGACTTGTCAGCCGCCCGCAATGGAATGACGCAGCGGATGAAAAGATCCTGGATGTCAAAATTCCTTATGTTATTTCAGCGGCTCTTTTGGATTTTTCCGGCAGGGTGGAGCAGCCGGGCGGATATTTCCGCGTCAGCTTGTCGACGGACGGCGGCAAATCGTGGAAAAGGCTCTGGCAGACGGAGAAAGGGCGCGAGGGTGTTTTTCGGACTGAGCAGATGGATTTCTGTCCGACGTTCGACCCGTACACCACTAAAACGGTGGAGGAGATCACGCCTTTTGGCCGCTATGATTACAAGCTCAAAGTAGAGATGGATGGCATCCGCCTTGATGATTTTGAAGTGACGACGATTTTTCAGCACAACCTTTTCGCGCTGCCGATGCTGTGGCCTGGGGGAAATCGCATTTCGGTCAGTGGCACGATTATACCGAACACGGGCCTCAACGTCTCTTATCTCTGGGATGATAGCCGGGAGGAGGGGCGCCTTCATGCTGGAGGTGTTGCATCTTTACCGGCAGATTATGTGATCGTGACCGATGGGACCACCTGGAAGGATGTGCATACACGCAGCCTTCTCATTGAAGCTGTGGAAATGCCTGATATCCTTAGTACGAGTGATTTTTCTCAGCAGAGTACGGGTGCTGCGGTACACCGGGAGCTGCCTTACCCGACGGAACAATCGATCGGTTCGCAGTCCAAACGGCAGCCGGATTTCGAACGGGACGCGGCTGAACTCGAGGATGCCTTGCAAAATGGCAACCGCTCGGTGATCGCCGATAGAATTGTCGCTCTCGGTGCCTTGCGCGATCCCCGCAGCGCCTCGCTGCTGGAGCGGGTTGTCTGGGATGACGCGACGAGTCATGCATGGCATAAAATCCTGGCCTGTCAGGCGTTGTACCAGAGTGTCGGCCGTGAGGCAGTCCCTGTGTTGATGCGGGTTCTTGAGCAAGACCCTGCCATCGTATGGAAAAAGCCGTCCGGGAAGTGGACTTCTGATGCCATGTGGTTGCATACGGCGGCTGCGGCGGTCGCGATACTTGTTGATATTGGGGATTTTCCTGAGCGCGATAAGGTTGCCAATCTGATTGCTGAGTTTTTGAAAGGGGAGCGGACACAAAAGCCGCTAAGTCAGATTTATCGTGGCGGCGAGATCCGATGGGGGCTTGTTCGCGCCCTTGGCTGTTTGGGGAGCGAGCGCCATGTCTCTCTTTTGACCGGCCTTCTTGCCGGCAAGAGCGATGAGGCGGCCGTTGCGGCTGAGGCGTTGATCCGCATTGGCGACCCTGGCGTGTTGCCTGAGTTGCTGGCCCTTTTGCAGGAAGCACAATATCCGCCCGTGCGAACGGCGGCGATCAAAGGGGTCGGCCGTTTCGGCGATCCGCAGCATGCGGTTGTCCTGCATCCGTTTCTAAAACATTGGGATGAAGATTTCAGGGCAGCGGCAGCAACCGCTTTAGGCAAGTTGGGTTCTCCTGACTCGATCCCTTTTTTGGGGGGTGCTTTGCAGGATGAATCATTCCCTTGGGTTCAGAGGTTGATGCAGAGCAGTCTGAATTCATTGGCTGGAAAGTTTTGATCGCATTGCGTTGTCACCATTTTTTTATGACATTATAAACAACTGACCACGGACCATGGACCGGTTATAAATGCCTCAACACAATCCACTTCCGCCACGCCGGCACACTGTTTCGCGTGAACGTTACTGGCGGGAGATGTTTAACGATTTTTCAGGAGAGGAGACGGATTACGCTATCTCCGGCTGGTCGCCCCAGGGCTTGAGCCTGCGTATGAAGGCTTATGTCCAGACGCTGCCGTCGTTGAATCTGGAGCCAGGGGCGTTGGTGCTTGATCTTGGTTGCGGGGCCGGGGCCTATTCGCGGGTGCTGGGGGAGTCGGGCTATCGGGTCGTCGGGGTTGATTATGCCGCAAAGGTTGCAGCCAAGGCGCGTAAACGAACGACCTCGAAACAAGTGGATTTTGCTTCGGGTGATGCGACCTGCCTGCCTTTTGCCGATAATTTTTTCGATCATGTGGTGTGTATCGGCCTGTTTCAGGCGTTGCATAAACACCGCGAGGCGATAAGCGAGATTTTGCGGGTTCTCAAGCCCGGCGGCGTTCTGTGCCTGATGACGTTGAATCGCAGGTATCTGAAAGCGGCCCTGGATCGCAGACTGGGACGCGAAGAGGTCATCATGGTGGATGGCCAGCCTCAGGCTCGGCTCAACACTTATGACCCAAAAGTGTTTCAGGAAGAGTTGGCTGAGGCGGGTTTTACTGATTTGAATCGCAGGCCGGTGCAGATTTACCCTGAAAGATTGAACCCCCTTTCATCCGTCATTGATTTATGGAGCCGTGTTCCAGCGTTGGGCGACCTGACCGCCCGTTCGTTTATGGTCACAGGGACAAAACCTACGTAGGGGCGCACCGACGTGCGCCCTGTTCAACCACGGTATCCCGGCGAATGGGAATAAAATCAGGTGCGGGAACGAATGTTACCAATCCTGGAACGGGATATATGACGGCAACAGGGCGCACATCGGTGCGCCCCTACGGGGAACGGTCGGTAATGCATCGAATGTAGGGGCGCAGCATGCTGCGCCCTGTTCAAATACGGCACCCCGATGAATCAAAATAAAACGCCGGCGCGGGGACTACTGATACCACTATTGCTGAAACAGGATGTATAACGGAGACAGGGCGCAGCATGCTGCGCCCCTACGCCCCAAAACCACGGTTTTTATGATGTTTTTCCGTAAAATATTCGATTTGATGCGCAATCTTCTCGCCCTGTTCGGTCTCCTGTGCCTGGTCGGCGGCGGGGTGGTGGGGGTTGCGGTCATCAAATCCTACAACCTGCCGCCGCGTGTTTTTGCGGAGAAGGTGCTGCAGAAGACTGGCCTGGATTCCACCTTTCTTGCCGGGTGGGTTGAGGCGGCCCCGCTCAAGCCGCAGGACGTGAGCCTTCCCCCTATTGATGATCCCGACTGGGAAGGGCAGGGTGCGCGTAAATCCCGCCGCCTTGCTCCGTTCTATTATTCTGCGCAAGGGTGCCCGGTCCCTGAAATCTGGCTGGAGGAAGGTTCACGCAGTCGCCATGTTCAACCGCAGGCTGTTCGACAGGTGCCGGTGGCAGACACGAAGGGTCTTTTACAGGCGATCCGTTCGGCGGAGCCGGGGGATGTGATCACTTTGGCGCCGGGAACGTACCGGATCAAGGAACGGACGATCGGAGTCAGCAAGGCAGGGACGGCGCAAAATCCCATTCAGGTTCGAGCGCAGGAGTTGGGAGAGGCGAAGATCGAGCTGGACAGCCTTGAAGGCTTTCTGATCAACGCCCCGTTCTGGGTGTTCGAGAATCTCGATATCAAAGGCGTGTGCAGCAGCCACAGCTATTGCGAGCACGCTTTCCATGTCGTCGGAAAGGGCCGCGGATTCGTGCTACGCAACAGCCGACTGCATGAATTCAACGCCATGATCAAGGCCAACGGCCTTGATAGCCGCGATGGTGGCAGAGACTGGCCCGATGGAGCGCTGATCGAAGGCAACAGTTTTTACAATTCGTCAATTCGGCAGACGCGTTCACCGGTTGTGCCTGTCGATGCGGTCGGCACCAACAACTGGACGATCCGTGAAAATTTCTTTGCCGATTACAGCAAGGGGCGCGGCGACAAGATCAGCACGGCCGCGTTCATCAAGGGGAATTCGTCGGGTGGCGTGTTTGAGAACAACCTGGTGGTGGGCGAATACAGCCATTCCGGCGGTATTCGCCTTGGGCTGTCTTTCGGTGGCGGAGGTACGGGAAAGAATGTGGCGCGCGACAAGGACGTCACCTTTGAGCATACCGACGGCATCATGCGCAACAACGTGGTGATGTACACCAGCGACGTCGGCATCTATCTGAATAAATCCAAAAACACCCAGGTCATGAACAATCTGCTCTTTCAGACCATGGGAATTGATGTGCGGTTCGAGGAGTCGACGGCGGTTCTGAAAAACAACCTCCTCAACGGAAAAATTCGGGAACGTGATGGCGGGACTGCGGTGGCGGAGAATAATTTGTATCTCAATGGTGGAATCTTCAAAAAGAATTTCACCGATATTTTCAAAAACCCCTGGGAAGGGGACTTTTCCTTAGTGGATACCGGCCCTGTTCAGGACAAGGGTGTTCCGAACCAACACGTTCATTTTGATTTTTGCAACCGTCTCCGCGACGGCATCCCTGATATGGGACCGTTTGAATTCAAAAACACCGATTCGTGCCAACCATTTTCAATGGTGGATAACCGGTAGGGGCACGGCGTGCCGTGCCCTGGTTGAATATGGCACCGTCGGAGAATATGGAAGCCAATGCCGGCCGGGGGGATACCACTCCGGACTGGGGTGGGTGCCGGTAACAGGACACGGCAGCGCCGTGCCCCTACAAAGCAAAAAATTCTCCGGGTGTCAGGGCGGGGACGGTGGAGCCTGAGAAATCCTTGCTGTTGCGGGTGATGATAAAATTACAGGCTTTTTTTTCTGCTGAAGCACAGATGACTGCATCCTCAAAGTCGGAAAATTGTAAATTCCTGGCACGGAGAAAAATTTCCTTGTCGGCCGGGATAACTGAAAAATTCTGCAGCAGCCAGTCAATCAGTTCATCGCTCTGTTGTTTGCCTGCGTATTTTTGACAGAGGTAGTGAAGGGTGGTCAGGGCATGCGCAGCGATAAGGCCGCAGTTTTTTTTCAACGCGAAATCGAGAATTCTGGCAGAAGCGTCATAGTGGGGCTGCCTTTTCTGGACAACATCGAGAAAAATATTGAGATCAAGCAGGAGTTTCATCGATGTTTATCCCCCATGGCCTCATAATATTCTTTGGGGGCGTCGATTTCTTCGGGGATAATGCCGCTGAAACGCAGAATATCAGGATGTATATCCCCCTCGGGCCCTCTGCGTAATTGTTTGAGGTAGCGGTCAATGAGCTCAGTCAGGGTAATTCCGTGTTTGGACGCGTAATCTTTAGCGAATTCAATGTCTTCTTCCGGTAACCGAATGGTGAGTTTGCGTGTTGCCATCGGTGATCTCCCTTTATTGGAGTGGTACGGCTATTTTACGGTAAGTGTACGGCTTGGTCAATTCCTGGAACGGGATGGATGACGGGGACAGGGCGCACATCGGTGTGCCTCTACGGGGACCGGTGGAAACGCATCGAATGTAGGGGCGACGCATGCGTCGCCCTGGTTGGATACTGCACCTCGTTGACATGCGTCACGTGACGCGATACTATTCAGGATATGATCAAGACTTTCGCAGACAAGCGCACTCAAGATCTGTATTCAAAGGGAAGAGCAAGGAATTTTCCTCCTGATGTTGCTTCGAGGGCCGCTCGTAAACTTGAATACGTGCATTTGGCGGAGCAGCTTGAGGACTTGAAAGTTCCACCGGGTAACCGGCTTCATTCGCTTTCTGGCGACAGAAAAGGTCAATATGCCATCTCAATTAATGATCAATGGCGCATCTGCTTTCGTTTTGAAGACGGTGATGCGTATGACGTTGAGGTCTGCGACTACCACTGAATGGAGGTGAAGACTCATGGCGATTCCTAATACTGCCGGTATGCACCGCAAACCGACTCATCCCGGCGAAATGCTGAGAGAGGATTTTATTCCGGACTATGGATTGACCGTAGCGGGGCTGGCTGAATCATTGGGGGTCTCCCGCCAGTCTGTGAATGAGCTCCTACGGGAGCGCAGGGCTGTCAGTCCGGAGATGGCCCTGCGGCTTGGGCGATTATTTGGCAACTCTCCCGAGTTCTGGTTGAACGCGCAACGTGCTGTCGATTTATGGAATGCCGCAAAAACCGTTAAAGAAGAAATTGACCGAATCAAACCTTTGAATGCCGCATGACGGTCTCCATAGGCAATGCATCGAATGTAGGGGCGCAACATGCTGCGCCTTGGTGAAATACGGCATCCCGATAAATGGGAACAAACCCCGGCGGGCGGACGATGCCACACCTGGATCGGAGAGCATGACGGGAACAGGGCGACCCACCGGGTCGCCCCTACAATGACGGATAAGGTCTTCTTCAAATGTGCGGAATCAGCGGTATTTATAATCTCGATCAGCATCCCGTCGATGGCGATCTTCTGCGGCGCATGAACGACACCCTTGTACATCGCGGCCCTGACGGAAGCGGCTTGTTTGTCGATGGTGCGATCGGACTGGGGCACCGGCGGCTGTCCATCATCGACCTGCACACCGGGGATCAGCCGATGGCGACACCGGAGGGTGATCTGCAGGTGGTGTTCAACGGGGAGATCTACAATTTCCTTGAGCTTCGCAGTGAATTGGAAGGCCGGGGCCATGTTTTCCGCACCCACAGTGACACCGAAACCCTGCTGCATGGTTATCATGAGTGGGGTTTGGGGTTCGTGGAACGATTGCGCGGCATGTTCGCCATCGCTTTGTGGGACAGCCGTGAGCGTAAGCTGATTCTGGTGCGCGACCGACTGGGCAAGAAGCCGTTGTATTACCATTTTGACGGCAGACGTCTGGTGTTCGGTTCGGAGATGAAGGCACTTCTGGCGGATGATTCGATCCCGCGGGAGATGGATTTTCAGGCACTGGATGCCTACCTGAGCTTCGGGTATGTGCCTTCGCCGCTGTCGATTTTTTCGGCTATCCGTAAACTGCCGCCGGCCCACCTGGCCGTGTGCGAGGGTGATCGCCTGGAGATCCGGCCGTACTGGGATCTCGATATGAGCCATGAGGGCGAACCGATCTCCGAGGAGCGCGCTATTGAAGAGCTGCGCGGGGTGTTTGACGAGTCGGTGCGCCTGCGCATGATCAGTGACGTTCCGTTGGGGGCGTTTCTGAGCGGCGGAGTGGATTCATCCGCGGTGGTTGCGGCAATGGCGGGGATGACGAATGCTCCGGTGCGCACGGCGGCCATCGGCTTTGCCGAAAAGCGATTCAATGAGCTTGAATATGCCCGTGTGGTGGCCGACCGCTACCAGACAGCTCATAAGGAGTTTGTCGTCGAGCCCGATGCCCTCGGGATTCTCGACAAGCTGGTGTGGCATTTCGATGAACCCTTCGCCGATTCATCGGCGATCCCCACCTGGTATGTCTCACAGATGGCGCGGCAGCAGGTGACGGTGGCACTCTCCGGCGATGGCGGGGATGAGACCTTTGCCGGTTACGTGCAGCGCTACGCCATGAACCTTTTCGAAGACCAGTGGCGCGGGCGCCTGCCTGGTTTTGTGCGCAAAGGACTGCTGGGTCCGCTGGCAAAGGTTTATCCCCAGGTCGATTCTCTGCCGCGTCCGCTGCGGCTGAAATCGTTCATGACTAATCTGTCGCTGCCGGTCGAGCAGGCTTATTTCCGCGATATGTCTTTTTACTTCAAGCCCGAGGACAAGGCGCAATTGTTAAGACCGGACGTTGCCGAGCGGATGCGGGGCGGGGCGGAAGATTTTATGGCGCAGCCTTTTGCGCGCAACCGTAACCCTGATGTGACCAGTCGGGTGCAGTACGTGGATATCAAGTCCTATCTGCCCGAGGATATTCTGGTCAAAGTCGATCGCATGAGCATGGCCCATTCCCTGGAGGTGCGCGCGCCGATCCTGGACCACAAGGTGATGGAATACGCCGCGCGTCTGCCTTCAAACCTGAAATTGAGAGGTCATGAAGGCAAATATATCTTCAAGAAGATGAACGAATCGCGTCTCTCCCGGGACATCCTTTATCGCAAGAAACAGGGGTTTTGCGTGCCATTGGCCGCCTGGTTGCGCGGCGGCCTCAAGGACAAGGCTCATGATGCGCTGTTCGGTCGCGAGGCGGATCTTGCAGAGCTGTTCGACATGAATTATGTCTCGGATTTATGGGAAAGGCATCAGTCGAACCGGCAGGACAATGCCACCCCCTTGTGGGGGTTGGTGATGCTGGGTCTGTGGCGCAAAATGGTTAGGAATTCGGGGTGAAATCCCGGGACGGGGGTGCATGACGGAGACAGGGCGCACTGACGTGCGCCCTGGTGAAATACGGTAGCCCGGCAAATATAATATTGGCAACAACCAACAGGAGGGGCGTTTTATGCACCCATTGCTGGTCAGAAAAATCATCTATCCGCTGCATGAAAAAGTCTTCGGGCGCAAAACCTTTGGCTACCTCGATGAACTGGAAGAGCAGCAGTGGTGGGGCCGTGCCCAGTTGGAGGAATTGCGCTTCCGCAAGCTGCGTGAGTTGCTGTTGCATGCCCAGGCAAACATCCCTTTCTATGCTGAGCGCTTCAAGGCAGCCGATTTCGATCCGCAGCGCATGCAGGATATCGATGATCTCAAAAAATTGCCTCTTCTTTCCAAAGCTGAAATCAAGCGCAATCTTGATAAAATGACTTGGTCGGCTTGCCCTGGCGGACTCCATCGGTACAATACAGGGGGGTCTTCCGGAGAGCCGCTGATTTTCTATTTCGACCGGCGCCGGCAGGCGATGGATAAGGCCGCGCGCATGATGACCCATCGCTGGTGGGGGTGTGACGTAGGTGATCCTGAGCTTTATCTGTGGGGATCGCCGCTTGAAGTCAAGAAGCAGGATCGCTTGAAGGATCTGCGCGACAAGCTGACCAACGAGATGCTGATCAGTGCCTTTGAGATTTCACCTCAGAAAGTTCCGGAAATTTATTCCTCCTTTGAAAAGTTTCGCCCCAAAAGCGTCTTCGGCTATCCCAGTACCATCGCTTTGTTTGCTGACATGGCGGCGCAGCAGGGGTTCGACCTCAAGCGGCTGGGAGTGCAGGTGGTGTTCTCAACCGCCGAGGTTCTTTACGATCATCAACGGGATGCGATTTCCGACGGGTTTGGAAAAATTCCCGTGGTGGACAGCTACGGCAGCCGCGAAGGGGGCTTCGTCAGCCATCAGTGTCGCGAGGGGCGTCATCATCTGATGGATCCCAATTATGTCATCGAGTTTGTGCAGGATGGACGCTCCGTTGGTGAAGGGGAGGACGGTGAAATCGTTCTGACTCATCTCGACAACTGGGGCATGCCTTTTATCCGCTATCAGACCGGCGATGTGGCGCAGCCTGGTCCTGCGGGGTGCCAATGCGGCCGGGGACTGGCGACGATGGAGAAGATCCAGGGACGCACCACCGATTTCATCGTCACTCCGGACGGCCGCTGGCAGCATGCGCTCTCCATTATCTACGTGGTGCGGGATATCGAGGGTGTGGAGCAGTTCAAGATCCTTCAGGAGGCGGTGGATGATGTGCGTGTTCTGCTGGTGACCAACGAGATGTATCCGAGCGATGGCGACAAGCGCATCGACGCTGGTTTTAAAAAGCGCATGGGAAATGCGGTGCAGGTCCGGGTGGAGCACGTCGAGGACATCCCGCGCGAGGCCTCGGGGAAATTCCGGTATGTTGTTTCCAAGGTCGCCCGCCCGTAGGGGCGCACTGACGTGCGCCCTGGTTCAATACGGCAGCCCGTTGAATTTGGATTAAACCCGGTGTAGGGACGAATGATGCCTCTTTGAATGGGAAGCATGACGGTGGCAGGGCGCAGCACGCTGCGCCCTACGGGGACCGTCGGCAATACATCGAATGTAGGGGCACGGCGTGCCGTGCCCTGGTCCAAACACGGCATCCCGCGGATTAGATGAAATTCAGGTGCGGGGACGGGCGGTTCCAGACCTTGGAAAGGGATGAATGACGGGGACAGGGCGACCCAGCGGGTCGCCCCTACGGTATCGAAGGAAGGTTTGATGAAAAACATACTGTTTTTACTGTTCTTTTTGCTTCTCCTCTCCTGCTTCGCCCATGCGCTGCAGCCCGCTGAAGTTGCCGTGGTGTGCAACAGCTTCGTCGAAGAGAGCACGTCGCTGGCTGAATATTACATGAAAGCGCGAGGCATCCCGTCGGAAAACCTGATCAGGATTCGACCGACCCACAAAGAATCGATTTCGCGCAAGGATTACGAGCGCGATATTGCCGAACCGATACGCGACGCACTGGATAAAAAATTCAAGTCCGGGACCATTCGTGCCCTGGTATTGATGTTTGGAGTGCCGCTGAAGGTTGGAGCTCCGCAGAGAACCGACGAGGAGGCAGAGCGTCTTCAGCAATTGACAACCCGCAGGGGCGATCTGCGTGAAAGCCTCAAAGAAGACGATGTCACTGAAGAAAAGCGTGGCAGAATAGAAGCTCAACTCAAGATCATCTCCAATGCTTTAAAAGATCTGAGCAGAAAAGGGTACAGCGCGGCGGTCGATTCGGAGTTGACGCTGGTTCGAGTCGATGATTATCCATTGGCAGACTGGGTTGATAACCCTTATTTTCTTGGCAATAAAGACAAACTTTCATCATTGCCTGTCGGTCGGGACGATGTTCTGATGGTCAGCCGTCTGGATGGTCCGAGTCCTGCAATTGTCAGGCGGATGATTGATGATTCCCTGGCGGCTGAAGCGAAGGGACTGCAGGGCAGGGCCTACTTTGATGCGCGCTGGAAGCGCCCCGACAGCACGGATTTGAGCGGAACCGGTTTTTATGACCTGTCGATTCACCGGGCTGCGGATCGCGTGCGCAAGAGCGGTCTCATGCCGGTGATCGTCAACGACGAGGACCACCTCTTTCAGGCGGGAGAGGCCCCTCAAGCCGCTCTGTACTGCGGCTGGTACAGTCTGGCCCGGTATGTCGATGTCTTCGAGTGGCAGCCCGGCGCTGTCGGGATTCACATCGCCAGCCAGGAGTGCCAGACGTTGCGCAGGAGCAGCAGCAGGGTCTGGTGCAAGCGCATGCTGGAGGAGGGCGCTGCCGCAGTGGTCGGGCCCGTCGGCGAACCCTATCTGCAGGCGTTTCCTGTGCCGGAGGCTTTCTTCAGCATGTTGGTCGATGGGTATTATACGCTGGTAGAGAGTTATATGTTGAGCCTGCCGTGGCTATCCTGGAAAATGGTTCTGGTCGGCGATCCGCTGTATCGCCCATTTGCCGCGAAATGACGTGGTTGGGGTGCAATAAGACAGTAGGGGCGCAGCATGCTGCCCCCTTACCGACGTCCCCACGGGGGGGACGCCCAACAATGTCAGCCCTGGGTCGGTTGGTGCAATTATCCGTTCATTCAAATCCGCCGCCACCAGATGCATCAATACGTTGCGCATCAATACCGACAGCCCGGTCTGGCAACGCAATTACCATGAACATGTCATCCGTGGCGAACGGGATTTGCAGGCGGTTCGGCAATACGTCGTCGACAATCCGACGAAATGGGATCTGGATGTTAATTATCCGGATCGGTTTTGATAAGGCCATCCCCCGGGGACTGGATGGATGACGGGGGCAGGGCGCAGCATGCTGCGCCCCTACGGGGACCGTCGGTAATGCATTGATTGTAGGGGCGACCCGCTGGGTCGCCCTGATGAATTACGGCACCCCGGTAAAGGGCAACAAAACCCCCAACCCACCACATCAATAATGTTATCTGAATTGGAGGGCAGGAGTCTCATTCATGAAATCAATCCGCATCAATTATCCCGCCGTACTGGCCGGGATCCTTTTTATTGCCGCTTTCTGGATCGTCTTCGGAAAGGCCATTTCAGGCATGGTGCATGACTGGGAGGTGGATCCGAATTATTCCCACGGATTCCTGATCCCGTTCATTTCCGGTTACCTGGTGTGGCAGAAACGCGAGGCGCTTGCCCGCATTCCGGTCGATCGCTCCTGGTTCGGCCTTTTGGTGATTGCCGGTGGTTTAGGCCTGTTTCTGGTCGGCACGGTGGCGGGGGAATCGTTTACCATGCGCTTTTCCATGCTGGTAGTGCTGGGCGGGACGCTGCTGTTCGCCTTCGGATGGGGGGTATTTCGCGAGCTGGCTTTCCCCTATGCCTTTCTGATCTTCATGATTCCGCTTCCTTATGTGCTTTATGACGCCATTGCTTTCCCCCTGAAGCTGATGATCACCGAATATTCCGTCGCTGTGCTCAAGATGGTCGGCGTTCCGGTCATGCGTGAGGGCAACATCATCCACTTGACCAGCACGACCCTGGAGGTGGCCGATGCCTGCAGCGGCATTCGCTCGATGATTTCGCTTCTTGCGCTCTCTACGGCCATGGCCTATTTCTTCCTTGTGCGCAGGTGGAAGCAGATTGTGCTGGTTGCTTTGGCGATCCCCATTGCCATGTTGGCCAATGCAATTCGCGTGATTGGCACCGGCATTCTGGCGAGTCGCTACGGAGCCGGCGTCGCTCAAGGTTTCTTCCATGAATTTGCGGGCCTGGTTATTTTTGCCGTGGCCATGGTGATGCTGATGATTTCATCGGTGATTCTGAGCAAGATCGGAGGGGAAAAATGATTGCGCGGTTGGTGGTCGTCGCTTTAGTTCTCGGTGTCTTTGGCTGGTATGTTCAGGGGCACTCATTTCATGAGCGGATGCCTCTGCAGGCGCCTTTGCATGAATTCCCCCGGCAAATGGATGGTTGGCAGGGCAGGGATCATTTCTTCAGCGAGGGAATTCTTGACCAGTTGCGGGTTTCGGATTACATCATGCGTGTTTATCGTCATGATGATCGCGGCATCTCTCTTTATCTCGGCTATTATGAAACGCAGGGCGAGGGGGCCCAGATTCATTCTCCCCGGCACTGCCTCCCGGGCGGTGGATGGTTCCGTGAGTCCGAGCAGGTTCGAACCATAGATGCCGGCGGACATGACATCAATGTTGTTCAAGCGGTCTACCGCAAGGATGATTCCCGCGAGGTTTTTGTTTACTGGTATCAGATGAAAAATGCCACTATTACAAATGATTACATGCTTAAAGTTCAGATGATTCTGAACTCTCTGAAGTACGGGCGAAACGATGCGGCGTTTGTCCGTTTGTCGGCGCCGGTGAAGGATTCTGTGGAAGAGGCGGTGACGCGCATCGAGGATTTTATGGCGGATTTTGTGCCGCATCTGGATCGGTTCCTGCCGGAGTAGGGGGACGCCACTAAGACGCGAAGACGCTAAGAAATGAATCAAGATCTTTTTGACAGGATCAACAGGATTGCCTGGATGACTGCATATTGTTAGAAGAGAAAAAATCCTGTAAATCCTGTAAATCCTGGCGTTTTTTAAGCCTTTCTTGGTGTCTTGGTGTATACTTCGTGCCTTCGTGTTAAAATGATTCTTTGTAGGTTTTTTCTTTTATGACCCATCTTTCCTTCATCATCATTTCTGTCTCCCTGGCGGCGCTGTACGGCGCTTTTTTGCTGTTTCGCAAGGGCGTGACACCCTGGGTGGTCGGCCTGTTGCTTGCATTTGTCGCAACCGGCTGCCTGGAGGCGTTTGATTACCTGTCTTTGTTGCACCCTGAGAGACTCTATCTTTATAAAAAATGGGCCCTGATCGCGGAATCGTTTCTGCCGCTGGGCTGGTTGTTTTTTTCGCAGCGTTTTGCACGCAGACAGGGAATGTCGCGCATTCAGTGGCTTTTTCTTCTGATGGCGGCCTTGCTGCCGGTTGCAGCGGTGACGGTTCCATTGGAGCAGTTTTTTTACAGCCCTGATTTCGGCGAGGAAAAGCTGCTTTTCCTCGGGAACCCCGGGTATTTTTTCTACATCACATTGATGGCTGTATTGATCGTTGCGCTGGTTAATCTTGAAGTGACCCTGATGAGCGCGCCGCGGGCGGATCGTTGGAAAATTAAATATGAAGTGATCGGCGCCGGTATTGCGATCGGTTTTTTCATCGTTTATTACAGCCAGAGTCTACTGTATCGGTCCATCGACATGGGGCTTGCTTCGACGCGCGCCGTCATGCCAGCGGTGGCGATTATGCTCATGGCTTTTTCCCGTCTGCGCCGTGGAGATGCGGCCGGTGTGCGGCTGTCACCGGATATGGCCTATCGTTCGGTAGTGGTTTTTGTCGTCGGCCTCTATTTTATCGGCATTGCACTGGTCGGTGAGGGGCTGAGATATTTTGGCGAATCTGCTCAGCGCTCGGTTCTGACGGTGGTGGCGTTTGCGGGGTTTGCCATCCTGATGGTGATCTTTTTGTCCGATCGGGTCAAACGGCGGATCAAAGTGACCCTGCACAAGCATTTTTATCGTTCAAAATACGATTACCGCCAGCAGTGGCTCGAGTTCACCAGTCGTATCGGCGCGGCGCGTGACGGGGAGGACCTGTCTCATAAAATCCTTTCTTTTTTCTGCGAGGTTTTCGGATTTCAGGGCGCCGGACTCTATCTGGAGGACCGTGAGCGGGGGCGCTACGTTCAGACGGGGCGCTATGAACGATGTTCTCTCGCGCCGGAAATCGATTTGAAACATCCGTTGATTGAAAAGATGCGCGAACGGGAGTGGGTTGTCGATCTGGATGAGGACGATCCTGCCGGCATTCTGACTGAGTCGAGTAATTCTCGCTGTTTTTACCTGGTCCCCCTGCGGACGGAGTCTCAACTGGAGGGGGTGATCGCTCTTGAGGGGGCGCTCAACCCGTCGGAGAAGCTGACCTATGAAGACTACGATCTGATGAAGGCCCTAGGGCGGCAGGCGCTGGCCGCGCTCATGAACGTGCGGCTGTCGCAGGAGTTGTCCGCTGCGCGGGAAATGGAGCTGATGGGGCGTGTGTCGGCCTTTGTGCTGCACGATCTCAAGAATCTCGTCTCCAACCTGGGATTGGTGGTTGACAACGCACGCGATTACATCGATGACCCGGAGTTTCAGCAGGATATGATGGAGACTCTCCAGGGCACGGTCGATAAAATGAAGGCGCTTATCCAGCGTCTGCGCAACCTGCAGGAGAAGCGTGACCTGCAGCGTGACCCGGTCGAACTGCGAGAGCTCGTGGATGAAGCCCTGGGACAGGTGTCTCATCCGGCTGTGAAGATTTCAGGTGACGAGGTTGAGACCGAGGTGGATGCGGAAGAGATCCGCAAGGTTGTGCTCAACCTGGTTCTCAACGCCCTGGATGCCACCGGCAACAAGGGACCGGTACAGGTTGAGGTGGGACGAGCCGCTTCTTCCTTCATCCGGGTCTCCGATGAAGGGGTGGGGATGTCTGAGACGTTTATGCGCAGCCGCCTGTTCCGTCCGTTTGAGACGACCAAGAAGAAGGGTTTCGGCATCGGGCTGTATCAATGCCGCCAGATCGTCGAGGCGCACGGCGGGCGGATTGAGGTCGAGAGCGAAGAGGGGCGGGGGAGTGCTTTTACCGTCTGGTTGCCCTGATGAGGCAATTGTGGAAGAATGCCTATCATAAGAATGACTGAGATATGTTACTGTAAAATAAGTGCGTTGTGCGACCCTTCGAGGTAAAGAGATATGATGGAGCCCATGGACAGAGAGCGCATCCTGGCATTTTTACGCGAACACAAGAGCGAGATCCGGGAGCGCTTTGGTGTGACGAGGATCGGCTTGGCGGGGAGTCATGCCCGTGGTGAAGCTGGAGCCCAGAGTGATATTGATATTATCGTGAAGCTGGAAAGCAGCAATTCTTTCAGAAGTTTTTTCGGCCTGCTCCATTATCTTCAGGATTCCCTGCCTGCTCATATCGATCTCGCTACTGAAGATAGTCTGAAGCCCTTGGTGAAGGAATCTGTTTTAAGGGATATCCGCTATGTTTAAGCGTGATATTCGACTGTATATTGATGACATTAAAGAATCAATTAGTGCGATTCAAGAATTTACTTCAGATATTGATTTTGAAAAATTCACTTCTGACCGAAAAACCTACTCCGCGACTTTACGTGAATTTATTGTCATAGGCGAAGCGATATCTCACATACCTGAGAATTTGAAAGAACGTTTCCCACAGGTTGAATGGCGCCAAATAAAAGATTTTCGTAATTTCATTGTTCATGAATACTTTGGGATTGATGCGAAAATTGTGTGGGATGCGGTCAAGCAGGAAGTTCCCCTTTTAAAAAATGAAATTACCCGCTTGGAAGAGTCCCTTCAGTCCAGCTAATGATGACCTGTATAAATTGCTTGTGAGGTATGAACATTGAAAAATCTACTCGTGACCGGCGGCTGTGGCTTTATCGGCGCCAACTTTATTCGTCTCGCCCTGCGGGAAAACCCGAATATCCGCATCATCAATCTCGATTGTCTGACTTATGCAGGCAACCCCAAAAACCTTGAAGGAATCGCGGAAGGGGAGAACTACCGCTTTGTCAGGGGCGATATCTGCGATGCGGGTCTCGTGAATGATCTTTTTCAGGAAGAGCAGATCGACACGGTGGTTCATTTTGCCGCGGAAAGCCATGTGGATCGCAGCATCGAGGGGCCGGCGCAGTTCATTCAGACCAACATCGTCGGGACGTTCAACCTGCTGGAAGCGGCTCGAAAATCATGGGGGCAAAATGCGCCCGATCACCGGTTTCTCCATGTCAGCACCGATGAGGTTTATGGTTCACTGGGTGAAACGGGTTACTTCACGGAAGCGACGGCTTACGATCCACGCTCCCCGTATTCGGCCAGCAAGGCCTCTTCCGATCATCTGGCCAGCGCCTATTTTCATACCTACGGCCTGCCGGTGCTGATTACCAACTGTTCCAACAATTACGGCCCCTATCAGTTTCCGGAAAAGCTTATCCCCCTGATGATCAACAATGCTCTGAACGGCAAGAATCTACCGGTTTACGGTGACGGGAAGAACGTGCGCGACTGGCTTTATGTCGAGGATCACTGCGAGGCGATTCTGCGGGTGCTTGATCAGGGAAAATTCGGCGAAACATACAACATCGGCGGCAACAACGAGCGAAAGAATATTGAGATCGTTCAAGCGGTTTGCGATCTGGTGGACGAGTTGGCTGCCCCCCTTGCAGAGGGTCGCAGCCGGCGCGAACTGATCACCTATGTCAAAGACCGGCCCGGACACGATCGACGCTACGCCATCGACGCCTCAAAAATCCGTGATGAGTTGGGGTGGGAGCCGAAGGTGGCCTTCGAGGAAGGCATCCGTCGCACCATCCGCTGGTATCTGGACCACCCCGCATGGGTTGAGAGTGTTCTCGACGGCAGCTATCGTGAATATTATGAAAAAATGTACGGGGGACGGTGATGATGGGGCGTGATGAT
>NPID01004222.1_pt1 | contig 47716 bp, 46 predicted proteins | sample 8637491 | NCBI WGS metagenome assembly NPID01 (sample SAMN07420843, study PRJNA396082) | bioreactor metagenome | isolation source: sample BA6 brine-fed electro-methanogenic bioreactor BA | place: Japan: Kochi | collected 2016-06-14 | reverse complement strand
ATGAAAGACTTCTACGACATCTGGCTTCTCTCCCGACAGTTCGATTTCGACGGGGCAAGTCTGGCCGAGGCGATCCGGCTGACTTTCGAACGGCGGGAAACACCCCTCACGGTTGCAATCGATGCTTTTGGCGAGAGCTTTGTTGAAGCAAAGCAGGTCCAGTGGACAGCCTTTTGGAAGCGGTTGCAACACGAGCACGTTCCCGCCTCCTTTCACGAAGTCGTAACGGCGGTGGCAGTTTTCCTAGTGCCGCTCGCCGCAGCTCTCTCACAGGAGCATCCAGTATCTGGGAGGTGGTCTGCTCCGGGTCCGTGGTCTTCGATGCGTCCATAGATCCCGTATTCGTATAGCCGGTGGATAGCGAACCGAGACCGTAAGGTATCGTAGGAATAATCGGTTCTGGTATAGGCCAGACGTTCCATAAGGGAGGAACTGTAGAAATGCTGAAAGCCAGCCGCCAATCGCACCTTCCGAGAATTCGGGACCGTATATGAGACAAAACCGAGGGTATTCACCCGACCTCGGACTATAGTTTTGTGGAGACAGGTGCATTGCCGAAGAGAGCTGCCCCAGGTCAAATGGGAAATTTTGAAAATCGAGGGCTGTTGACGTTTTCGGGGGACAGCGATGAAGGCAAGGTTGGAACCGGTGATCAGAAACGCCGCTAAGTTTGCAATAGGCTAATAGGCTGGTCTGCGGCGTGTGTCGTTTGCATCGATGGGAGGCGTGGTGGCAGGCGGCGGATGCAATGCTGTCCCCCCCCCAGAAAACTGAGGAAGAGATGGAAGGATTTGCAGCAGAAAAGCACTGCCTTGCTATTAGCTTCTGCATATGCCGTCCACATTTTGGCTGTGTGATTTTTCTTTCCGGTATAAAGCAAAAAACAGAAACACCAGCAGTAGGGTGGTGATGCCCGCAAAGAAGAATGCGACAGCGGAGCCGAATCTGGATACCACTGTTCCCATCGTGGCCGCGTTCACCATCATTCCAAGGTAAATGCAGGAGTTATAGGCCCCCATCGCCAGTCCGCGCAGCTCGCTGGGCACGGCGTCAGCTAGAAGAGTGGCGAGGGCGGTGAAACCAACCCCCATGCTGATGCCGAGCAGCGCGGCGAAAGCGAGGAGCCATGGCAGGCTGGTGGAGAGGCCGAATAGAACGAGGGCGATTGCCAAGCTGGCCAACCCCAGAGTAGCCAGGGTGCAGCGATCGGAACAATAATCAATTAGGAAGCCAAAGGGGATACGTGAGAGGGCATTCGACAGCGCTTGTGTGGCGAAGATGAGACCAATGACACCGACATCCATACCCATGGCGCTGAGATGAATGGGGACGAAAGTAATAAACATTCCGAAGCCAAAACAGCCACCCACTGTGCCCAGCAGGCAGGCAAGAAAACGGGTGTTGCGCAGTAAGGTCCTGAGGGCAGGCTCCAGTGCGACGACCGCAGGCGCGATTCGGGGGGGGTGGGGAAGGAGTGGTCTTGCCACCAGGAACATCAAGAGAATCACCCCCCCAGAAACCAGGAAAACGGAGCGCAGGCCAAAGGCGTGACCGATGAAGCCACCGGCGGCGGGACCCAGCATCATGGCAAGGTTGTAGGAGACGGTGTACAGGCTGTAAGCACGCCCCATTTGGTTAGGTGGGGCGAGATCGGCCACGTAGGACATCATCGACGGCGAATAGGCCGCCAACCCAATGCCGAAAAGGAGATAGATGCCGATCATCTCGGTGGGAGTAGTGCTGACGTAAAGGAGAAAGGAAGAGATGGCGATGAGCAGCAGGCCGCTCAAGATCACGGTCCGCCGACCAAGCCGATCAGAGAGCAGCCCGGCTGGGATGGCGAGGAGGCCAGCGGCGAGCATGAAGGCGGCGTTGATAGCACCCACTTGCGTAGCACTCGCGCCAAGCGCAACAGCATGGAGCGGAACGACTGGAATGCGCAGGTAGGCACCGAAGAAACAGGCGAAACTGACCAGACAGCATGTTAGAAGAGGGACGGCGTATGACGGTTGGCTATTGGGTTCGCTCATTCATGCATCGAAGTATATTGGCCTCCGCATGGCGTGTGAGACATTCCAGGCCGGCGAAAAAAGTTTCATTGCGACATTAACACCGGGACGGTCATACGCTTGAGAAGATATTTCCCTGCCGGCCCCAGATCAGGATTGCCGCCGCGCATTCGAATATGGGAGCCCATCACCAAGAGATCGATGCCCTCATCGGTGACCAGGTTTAATAGGATGTTGCCGATGCCGAGTTCACTGGGAGGGACTTGGCCTACCTTTGCTGAAATCCCGTGTCGCAGCAGGTGAGAGCAGATTTTTTCACGCTCTTTATCGTCGGAAAGGGCTACCGGGTTCACCGAGAGCAGGTTCACGTGGCTGGCGGTCTGCAACAGGGTGAGGGCATCATTCAGGGCCCGGGTCGATTTCGGTCCCGGCTTCCAAGCGACAAGTATTCGATCGCCCAATGTGGAAAAAACGCCGGCGTACGGAATGATGAGGACAGGGCGGCCACTTGCCAAAATCAGATGTTCAGGGAGATTCGAAGGACAATGGAGACTTCCCTCGGGGGAGGGTTGGCCGGTGATTACCAGATCGACAAAATGTGCTTGATATCTTATAGCTTCAATGATTCCAGCGGCTGTTAGCCCCGGATCGATTTCAATCCATTCCGCTTCGATACCTGCCCGTGCGGTTTTCTGGAAGAATTCGGCTTCGGTTCCGGACCTGTCTGCTCCCTGATTTGGAGACCTCGTATAAACTCCTTGCAGCCGGGCCTGATGTTGGCCTGCGAGCATGACTGCCGCATCGAGTCGAGGGAGACAGTATTCACTTGCGTCGAGATGAACCAGAATGTCTTTAATCCCCATGAAGAATTTCCTCCGTCTTTGCCAAATTCCGGAATGCTCATAGCGCGAGTGAATTCAATCTTTGCAAGGCTATTTCGGACTCGAATTCAAGGCGCGTTACGATGGCCGCCAGTGGCTCGATGCGGTTGGCGAAGGCGACAGCCTGACCAATGGCCAGCGCCCCCTTGGTCGTGTCGCCTGTCTCGTAGGCCAACCGGCCGACGGAGCCGGCAATGTGCGGCATCAGCCTTGTGAGGTCGCCGCCGTGAACGCGTTCGATTGCCTGAACCTCTTCGGCCGTTCCATTGTTCAGGATGCGCATGGTGTTGCGCAGGGACTGCAGTACCAAAGTAGTGTCTGTTTCATCGGCCGCCAGTAGCCGTTCTTTGTACCGCCGGTGTGCCCAGACTTCTTCCGCCACCAGGAAACGGGTTCCCATGACTACCCCGTCTGCACCCATGGCCAAAGCCGCGACAAGTTGCGATCCGGTACCGATTCCGCCTCCGACGAGAAGGGGGATGGACAGTTCGCGAGCCGCTACGGCCGTCTGCACCATGGTGCCGACGAGGTCCATTCCTGGATGCCCGCCGCATTCGGCACCAACTACTGCTACCGCGTCGACTCCGAGGGCTTCGGCCTTGCGGGCGTATTTCACCGCCGGCACTTTATGCATAACCTTCACTCCGTGGGCCCGCAGTCGAGGAAGGTATGGCTCGGGGCTGCGTCCGGAAGTCTCGACGAACCGGACACCTTCCTCGAGTATGATGTCGAAGGACTGTTCGGTTTTTTCTCCCTCCACCAGTTTGGGGAGCATCGAGATATTGACGCCAAAGGGTCGCCCTCCAGCCAACTCGTGGCAGCGGCGGATGGCGCCCCGCAACTCGTCCCCGGTGCCGTAGCTCGCCGCAGGCAGGAAGCCGATCATTCCAGCCGAGGCCGCTGCTGCAACGTATTCGGGAGTGGACAGGTGCTGCATGCAGCCTGCGACGATTGGGAGCCGGATGCCGAAGAGGTCGGTGATACGGGTTTTGAATGGTGTAGTCATTTGGTAGCGCCTTTCCCAAAGACGGGAGCCCGCTTCCCCAGGAAAGCAGCGATTCCCTCTTCACATTCCGCAGAGAACAGCCCCTCAACGAACATCTCTCGTTCACGGTCGAGTTGGGCAGAGAGGTCGGTGCTCTCCGCTGAATTGGCCAGTGCCTTGATCCGAGCCATGGCATTGCATGGCCCAGCAGCGAGTCGCTCGGCCCAGGACAGTGCCTCCTCCAGCGCCTCTCCTGGAGGGCACAAGCGGGTCACTACTCCCAGTTCATGCAGTCGTACGGCGGTGACCATGCTCCCTTCGAGCAGGATCTCCATAACGGTTGAGCGGGGAAGTGCCTTGGTTAGGAAAACGGACCCCCCACCATCAGGACTCAGCCCCACCTTAACATAGGCCATCACGAAGCGGGAGGCCTCGGCGGCGACTATCAGGTCGCAGGCAAGGGCGAGGGAGAAGCCAGCACCGGCGGCAGTGCCTTCGACGGCAGCGATCACCGGTTTCGGAAATTGGCGGATCTCCCGAATCCAGTCGTGAAAGAGGGAGATCCCTTCCCATTGTACCGCCGCTGGCTCCTCGCGGTTACGGCGTAGCCTCTGAAGATTTCCGCCGCTGCTGAAGTTGCCGTTTTCCCCCGTCAGGACCACGGCGCCGATGCGGGAATCATTGGCAGCTGCGACAAGGGCGGCCCGTCCGTCCCGGTACATATCCGGATGCAAGGCGTTTCGCTGCTCTATGTTGGCGATGGTAAGTTGGAGAACTCTCCCCAGGAGTTCCGCAACCAGTTTCCCGTGCCCTTCCATACTTTTCCTTTACCCAAGGGGCTAGATGACACCCGCCGTGGCTAGGTGGGCAATCTGTGCCTCATCCATTTTCAGGTGGTTCTGAAGTATCTGGCGGGTGTGCTCCCCGAGGGTCGGCGGTGCAGTACGGTACTCGATGGGGGTCTCAGAGAAGCGAATTGGGTTCGCGACCTGGGGGACTGTTCCGGACTGAGGATGGGGGACATCCACTCGCAGCCCCCTGTGGCGTACCTGTGGGTCGGCGAAGACTTCGGCCATGTTGTTGATCGGTCCGCAGGGGATGCCGGCCGGCTCCAGCGCCGAAAACCATTCACCACGGCTGCGTTCCATGAGGATCGCTTCGAGGAGAGGGATGAGGGTGCCGCGGTTACGCACCCGTCCGGCGTTGGTGGTGAAACGCTCGTCGCGCGGCAGTTCGGGGTAGCCGGCAATCTCGCAGAACTTTGCGAACTGCCCGTCGTTGCCAACGGCGAGGATAATCTTGCCATCGGAGCAGTCGAATACCTGGTAAGGGACGATGTTGGCCGCCGCGTTGCCGTAACTAGAGAGGGTTTGCCCGGATACGAGATAATACATGTGCGCGGTTGCCATCGAGGCAATCTGCACATCGAGGAGGGCCATGTCGATGTGTTGCCCAACCCCCGAAATATCCCGGTAGTTGAGTGCTGCGAGTATTGCCACTGCCGAGTACATCCCGGTCATCAGATCGGCGAATGGAACCCCCACCTTCTGCGGCCCCCCTCCGGGAAGATCCTGGCGCTCGCCGGTCACGCTCATCAACCCCCCCATCCCTTGAACGATGAAATCGTAGCCGGCGAGGTGGCTGTAGGGGCCAGTCTGGCCGAATCCGGTGACGGAACAGTAGATGAGCCGGGGATTGATCGCCTTCAGGTCGTCGTAGCCGAGGCCGTAGCGCGCCAAGTTTCCTACCTTGTAGTTTTCGATGAGGATGTCGCTCTGCTCCGCCAAGCGGCGGACTATCTCCTGTCCCTCGGGTCGGGAAATATCCAGGGTGATCGATTTCTTTCCGCGATTGACCCCAAGGAAATAAAATGCGTCACGGGTATCGTTGCCAGTCGTGTCCTTCAGGAAAGGGGGGCCCCACCCACGGGTATCATCACCCTCTCCGGGGCGCTCCACTTTGATCACCTCGGCGCCGAGGTCGGCAAGAATCTGGCTGGCCCAAGGGGCCGCCACGACGCGGCTGAGGTCGAGGACACGGATATGAGATAAGGCTCCGGGCATGGTTGGTACTCCTATTGGTGATCAAGTGCATGTGTTGGAAAAGTCAATGAGGGCCGTCTGGGCTAGACGCGTTCGAGAACAACGGCCATCCCCTGTCCGACTCCAATGCAGAGGCTAACGACAGCATAGCGTCCCTCGCGGCGCTGCAACTCGCGGGCGGCGGTCAGGGCCAGTCGGGCGCCGGAGGCACCGAGGGGATGTCCTATCGCGATGGCACCGCCGTTGGGGTTTACCCGGCTATCGTTGTAAGGGATTCCCAGCAGCTTCAGGCATGCGAGGACTTGGCAGGCGAAGGCTTCGTTAACTTCGATAAGGTCCATGTCGGCCAAAGTCAGATTCGCCCGCAGGAGGGCCTTGCGGACCGCTTCTACCGGTCCGACCCCCATGATGCGCGGTTCTACGCCAGCGACAGCGCCGGAGAGAATCCGCACCAAGGGCTTGGCCCCGTTCTGTTCGCCGCAGAGTCTGCTGCCGACAAGGAGGGCGACGGCGCCGTCATTAATCCCTGAGGCGTTGCCTGCAGTGACCACTCCCCCTTCGAACAAAGGCCTGAGCCGGGCGAGCGCGTCAAAGGATGAGTCAGGTCTTGGATGCTCATCATCGGCGACGACCACCACCGACCCTTTCCGTCCCGGCAGGGTGACCGAGCAGATTTCCCCCGCTAAAAAGCCCTCCGCCTTCGAAACAGCGTACTTCGCTTGGGAGGTTGCGGCGAAGTGGTCAGCATCCTCCCGGCTGATGTCGAACTCCCTTGCTACGTTGTCGCCAGTCTGGGGCATCGTATAATCCCCGTAGGCTGCAGCGATTTTCGGGTTGGGAAAACGGCTGCCGATAGTGGTGTCGAAGATCTGCGTCTCCCGGCTGAAGGGAGAGTTTGCCTTCGCCATGACGAAGGGGGCACGGGTCATGCTCTCGACCCCGCCGGCGATGAAGAGATCCCCCTCGCCGCAGGTTACCGCCCGCGCCGCGTCCAGAAGGGCAGCTAGTCCGCTCGCGCACAGGCGGTTGACCGTTTGCCCTGGCACTGTCGGCGGCAGTCCGGCCAGCAGGGATGCGAAGCGGGCGACGTTGCGGCTGTCTTCTCCTGCCTGGTTGGTCGAGCCGAGGATAACATCGTCAATTTGATCAGCCGCGAAGGGGGAGGCCGAGACCAGAGTTTTGATTATTCCTGCGACCATGTCATCAGGGCGCAGCATTGACAGGCTCCCCGCATGGCGGCCAAAAGGGGTTCGAAGGCCATCATAAATGTACGCATCCAGCATGAAGTTTACTCCTTCAGAAATCAGTTTTCAGTGGTTAACAGGGAAACACCCAGCTCGGCCCGCCGTGTCAACCATGGACTCGGCCGGTAGCGTGGGTCGCCGTAAAATGCTGCCATCTCCCGCAGGATAGTGAGGATGCGCGAGGGGTCCAGGTGGTCGCCCCAAGTGAGGGGGCCGAAGGGATAGCCGAGGCCGAGGGCAACCGCCTGATCAATGTCCGATGGAGTGGCTATCCGCTGCTGGGCGATATCACAGCTAATGTTGACAATCAGGGCCACCACCCGCTGGGCGACAAAGCCTGCGCTATCCCGGATTACCGAGACCGGAACACCGTCGCTGCCGAAGAGTCCGTGGGCGGCGGCTCGCATTGCCGGGGAGGTGACCGGGGTGGTCATCAGGGTGCGTCTCCGGTCGAGTCCAAAGATGGTGTCGACCGCTACCGTGTGCACCGGATCGAGATTTTCGGCAAGGGCGGTAGTCGTGGCGTCGCGGCCGAGTGGGGTGACTAGGCACAGGGCATCGCCGGCAGGGCGCTCACCCTCGTCGAGAGTGCCGCCGAGGGCGGTGACCAGAGAGGCGACGGCAAGACCCGCTTTTTTATCGGCGCGGCTTACCCACACCCGTGCCGGGCGGTCGTCCGGAACGGGTATTGACGGCAGCGGCTCAGCTCCGTTCGTCCCGTAGGTGTAGAACCCGCGGTTGGTTTTCCGGCCGAGGAGGCCGGCCGTCATCCGCTGGCCGGTGATAGGGGAAGGGCGGAAGCGCGGCTCCTGGTAGAACTGGTGGTAGATGGACTCGATGACTGGGTGGGACACATCGAGACCGGTCATGTCGACCAGTTCAAAGGGCCCCATGCGAAACCCTGCCGCATCGCGCAGAATCCGGTCGATCTCATGGAATTCGGCCACCCCTTCCCCAAGTATGCGCAGAGCCTCGGTGCCGAAGCCCCGGCCGGCGTGGTTAACGATAAACCCTGGAGTGTCCTTTGCACGCACGGGGGTGTGTCCCAGGCGTTTGGCCAGGTTGGTGAGCCCAGCGCCGACCCACGGTTCGGTCAGGACGCCGTCTATAACCTCAACGATCTTCATTAGAGGCACTGGGCTGAAAAAATGAAAGCCTCCGACCCTGCCTGGCAGCCGGCATCCGGCGGAAATGGCAGTCACCGAGAGGGAGGAGGTGTTGGTGGCGAGTAGACAGTCGTCACAAACTGTTGCTTCCAGCGACTGGAAAAGTTGACGCTTGTTCTCGAGTTGCTCAACAATTGCCTCGATGACCATATGGCTAGGCGCAAGTTGCTCCAAATCATGCAGAACCTGCAGGCAGCCAACAGCCTGCTGGGCCTGATGGGCTGTAATTTTCCCTTTCTCGGCTAAGCGAGAAAGGGTTGAGTCGATGGAATCTCGGGCCTCAGCCGCCGCCCCAGTCCTGGCGTCGAAGAGGAGGACCCTCACGCCGGCTTGAGCTGCAATCTGCGCAATTCCTCGTCCCATCAGGCCGGTGCCGACAATTCCGAGGGTGAGATCGGTACGGTTTGCATCGAATTGCATCGGAATTACCTCCCTTGGAAATCGGGTTTGCGTTTCTCAAGAAAGGCGAGCATTCCCTCTTTCTGATCGCGTGAATCGAACAGGAGCTGGAAGGCTTTCCGTTCCAGCATTAACCCTGTAGCGAGTGGCGCATCCTGCCCCGCAAGCAGCACTTCCTTGATCTGTGCGACGGCGATGGGGGGCATTCGGGAAATGGATTTCGCCATCTTCAAGGCCGTGGCGATTGTTTCCGTGTCTGGCACGACCTCACTCGCCAATCCCATCGCCAGCGCCTCGCGGGCGGAAACCGGCTGGCCAGTGAGAATCATTTTCATGGCTTGGAATTTCCCGATTGCCCTGGTGAGGCGCTGAGTCCCCCCGGCCCCAGGCATAATCCCCACCTTGATCTCAGGCTGGCAGAAACTCGCCCCCTCGCCGGCAATGATGATGTCGGCATGCATCGCCAGTTCGCACCCTCCCCCCCAGGCGTATCCGTTAACTGCTGCAATTACTGGTTTCGGACAATTGGCAATGGCCCCCCACAAGAGTTGTGTCTGGCGCAGCAACATGTCGATCGCACCCTGTTGGACCATATCGGAAATGTCTGCGCCGGCGGCGAAAAAGCTATCGCCTCCGGTCAAGACGATGCAGCGGACCGCCGGATCCTGACCGAGGCGGCTGAAGTGCTCGGCCAGTTTCTGGCGCACGGACGAATTCAGGGCATTTTTAACTTCCGGACGATTTAGTTTGATGAGAGCAATGGCCTCTTCCGGAAATTCTAAGATTATTTCATTCAAAGCCTTTTCTCCTTGTTTGTCTCGCTATGCGAAATTGACTTTCGAATTTTCCCAAAGCTACCATGAAAAACGATGTTTGTAAATCCAAAATATTTTTCATCGACTAGTCTTGATAATATCGATAAGTTCTCAAAACTCCAACATAAAAAATGATATAGGCCCTTACTTGTTGCCTTACTGAGTTAGAAAATTTATTTGCACAATTTTTTTATATTTTGCATAGCGAAACATAATTTTGAAAAACATTGTTTTATGTTGTTGACACCTGCAGTCTCCTTTTGGTAGAGATTAAAACACGCAATACCCGAGACCGGCCCACATGGGGCAAGGGAGATGAGAGAGATGAACAATAACGAAGATGGGAAGAAAAAAAACGACAGGAAGGAACTAATGGGTAACGACACCCTGATTGGGGCTGACGGGAACTACGAGAGTAAAGACCGACAGTTCGTGACGGCGTTAGCGCGGGGGCTCGAAGTTCTGCGTTGCTTCAAGCCTGGCGACCACCAACTCGGGAACCAGGATATCGCTCGGCGTACCGGCCTTCCAAAGCCGACGGTATCGCGCTTGACTTACACCCTCACCCGCCTGGGATATCTTTCATATTCCGAGAACCTCGGGAAATATCAACTCGGAACGGCCGTCCTTTCCTTGGGGTACTCGCTGTTGACTAATATGGGAATACTGAAGCTGGCACGGCCATTAATGCAGGAGTTGGCGGACTACTCGCAGGCCGCCGTTTCTGTCGGAGCCAGGGACCGCCTGAATATGGTTTATCTCGAAACCTGCCGAAGCAACTCCACCACCTTCACCCTTCGACTGGAAGTGGGGTCGCGCATCCCGATTGCCACCACTGCTATGGGGAGGGCTTTTCTCTGCGGGCTGCCGAAGAAAGATCAGGACTATCTACTCGACCAGATCCGGAAGCACAACGAAGTCGAATGGCCAAAAATAAAACCTGGAATCGAGCGGGCATTCATAGACTTCGAGGAGAGGGGTTTTTGTATTTCCCACGGGGAGTGGCGGCAGGACGTCAATGCCGTTGCTGTACCGATGAAGTCAGTCGCCGGTTCTGGACCGTTGGCATTCAACTGCGGAGGACCGTCTTTTCTTCTGAGGAGGCACATGCTGGAGGACGATGTAGGCCCGCGATTGGTGAATTTGGTTCGTACCCTCGAAACCGAGCCGGCGCAGTTTTAAATCAAGGAGGATCGTGATGATCAGGGATCGTGAAACAATGAATGTTCTTTTAGAGACCGTTTCCCGCTACGTGAAGGAGCGGCTAGTTCCGAACGAGGAGATCCTCGCGGAGATGGATGCGGTTCCCGAGAGCCTGGTGCAGGAGATGAAAGATCTGGGAATGTTCGGCATGGCGATTCCCGAAGAATACGGCGGCCTCGGGCTAACAATGGAGGAAGAGGTGCTGGTCGCCTTTGAACTGGGGAAAACATCCCCGGCCTTCCGCTCCCTGCTGGGAACCAACAATGGTATCGGCTCACAGGGGATCATCATCGACGGAACGGAAGAGCAGAAGCACCATTACCTTCCCCGTCTGGCCTCAGGCGAGCTGATCGCCGCCTTTGCCCTCACTGAGCCCGATGCCGGTTCGGATGCCGCATCTCTCCGGACGACGGCTCGCCGAGAAGGGGACTATTATGTCCTCAATGGCACCAAACGATTTATCACAAACGCCCCGGAGGCGGGAATCTTCACCGTAATGGCTCGCACCGATGCGGCCGACAAGGGCGCGAAGGGCATCTCGGCCTTCATTGTCGAAACTGGCACTCCGGGGTTGTCGCTCGGCAAGTCAGACAAAAAGATGGGGCAGAAGGGTGCGCACACCTGCGACGTGATCTTCGACAACTGTCGCGTTTCGGCAACCAATCTTATTGGTGATAAAGAAGGTGTCGGCTTCAAGACGGCAATGAAGGTTCTAGATAAAGGTCGTTTGCATATCTCTGCCGTCTCGGTCGGGGCTGCCGAACGGATGCTCGCAGATGCCCTTCGCTATGCTCTGGATCGCAAGCAGTTCGGACAACCGATTGCAAACTTTCAGCTAATCCAGGCGATGCTTGCAGACAGCAAAATGGAGATTTACGCAGGTCGCTGCATGGTGCTTGATGCCGCCAGACGACGGGATTTGGGAGAAAACGTCGGCACTGAGGCCTCCTGCTGCAAGCTCTTCACAACGGAGATGTGCGGCCGGGTGGCAGATCGGGCGGTGCAGATCCACGGCGGTTCCGGGTACGTCAGCGATTATCCGATTGAACGGTTCTACCGCGATGTAAGATTGTTTCGCCTCTATGAAGGGACCAGTCAAATTCAACAACTGGTGATTGCAAGGAATATGATTCGTTCCGCATAGAAGAATCATCAGTATTTTCGAATGATATCAGCGCTCTTTGACAACCAGTCGGGGCGAGCGGGCAACTCAACCAGAAACCCAGGAGGAAAAGATGAGGTCAAGCATCAGGGTAAGTCTTCTCACTTGTTTATCCCTTTTCATTGGCATCAGTGGCGCTTTTGGAGAGGAGTTTCTGGTCGGTTCCCAGATACCTTGGACCGGGAACTTGGCACGGGTCGGCGGAGGCATGCACGAAGGAATCGCGGTGGCAGCAGAGATGTTCAACCGCAAACATCCCGAGCACCGGGTCAAAATTGTCACCATTGATGATGAGTCGTCGCCTGCAAAGGCGATTGCAGCGGTGGAGAAACTAGCGTCACAGAAAGTCCTGGCGATCACCGGAGGTTATGGTTCCAACATCATCGGACCGGCCTCAGATGCCGCCAACAAAGCCGGTCTGGTCTACATTACCTCGGGTGGGGTCAGCGACGAGTTGACCAACCGTGGCTACAAGACATTCTTCAGGATCAACAACAATCCCGGGTATGCAAAGGCGATGATCGGCCTCTTCTCCGATATGGGAATCAATTCGCTCTCCATTGTCTTTTCGACCAAGGAAGCGACAGAAGGCCTCGCCCATGATGTGGAAAAAGCGATGGCCGCCAAAGGAGTCAAGGTAACGATGCATCCCTTCGATCCGGCGATCACTGATTTCAAGCCGGTCGTCAACAAGATCCGCCTGCAGGACAAATCCGACGCCATTGCCATGGTCGGTTATGAGAACGATTACATTAACATCCTGCGCGCGGCGAAGGTCATGAAACCCGCTTCGGTGAAGGCGTTGGTTGGGGTCTGGTCGCTGGCAACACCGAAGATGGCGAGTGAGTTTCCCGACCTGATGCCGACTGTTTACGGTACGGCGATGCTTCCATTCCCGGCCGAGTTCAATACCCCCGATGAGAAGGAATTTGCCGAAACCTATAGGAAGCTCTTCAATAAGGAGCCCGACTACCTTGGCCAATTCGGTTACGTGCAGTCCCAACTGCTTTTCGATGCCATTCTGCGGGCGCATAAGCAGGGAACCCTTGCCAAGGGTGGGCTGGCGGAAGAGATGCGCAAGACGGACCGCGCGACGCTTATCGGGCGTGTCACTTTCAACCAGGATGGAGACAATCCCCTGTTCCAACATCGCATGGCGCAACATCAGGAAGGCAAGGTTGTGATTGTCTGGCCCAAGGAATTCGCGAATGGCGAGATGATATTTCCCGGTGTCCCCTGGTAATTGGAAATGGCCCCGCTCGTGATGGGCGGGGCCTTCCCCTCCTCCCTTTCGGCGCGGAGAAGCAATGTTCGATCTCGTCCTCCAATCAATTTATTCCGGGTTTTTATCTGGCGGCTCCTATGCTCTTGTCGGTCTAGGTTTGGCGCTGGTCTTCGGAACGATGAAAGTGATCAACCTGGCCCACGGCGAGTTGGTTCTACTGGCGGCCTACATTGCCTACATGATGGAGTCCCGGTTCGGGGCCAATCCCTTGGTCGCCATCCCTATCGCCCTGGTGGTGGTCTGCATCACCGCGGCAGTCGTCTATCTGCTCGTGAATCGAATCCAGAAAAATCATGAGCTGAATGCCCTGATCCTTACCTTTGGCATCGGCATCATACTGACCAATGCCGTCCTGATCATCTGGAAGGCTGACATTCACTCGACGGGGAACGCCTGGTTTCAGGAGGCGGTTGTGCTTGGTCCCCTTTACGCAATGCGAAGCGAGCTGCTTTTCTTTGCCGTCAGCCTCCTGCTTGTCATTGCCCTCTGGTGGTGGCTCAGCCGCAGTTGGTATGGCCGCGGGCTGCGAGCAGTTTCATCGAACCGAGGCGCTGCCATGCTGATGGGAATCAATCCGCTACGGATAGAACTCGTATCATTTTTGGTGGCAGGGATTCTGGCGACCTTTGCTGGCATCGCCATCTACTGCAGCAGCGTTATTCAGCCTGCGGTCGGCCACCACCTGACCGTGAAGGCGTTCATCATCACCGTCCTCGCCGGTATCGGCTCGATCCCTGGAGTCCTCATCGGCTCGGTCCTGCTCGGGGTCGCCGAGTCTCTGACGATTACCTTGTTCAGCTCGGCTTTGCAGGAACTCACCGGCATGCTTCTGTTCTTGCTTGTTCTTTTCGTCCTGCCCAACGGCCTGTTCGGCACTTCCAGGAGGCGTGGATGAATTCTCGCTTATTGATCGGCCTGCTTCTTGTCGCCTACGTGGTGGTTCCCCTGTTTTTAGGGAGCAACTTTTACCTGATGAGCCTTCTGGTCGCCGCTCTCACCATTGCCGGAGTTGCCCTCGCCTGGGCGCTGCTCGGCAACCTGGGTGGTATGGTCAGCTTCGGGCATGCAGCGTTTTTCGGGATTGGCTCCTACGTCTCGGCGCTGCTGACTCTGAAGCTGCAGTTGCCAGTGTTTCCAGCGATGCTCCTCGGGGGCGTAGGAGCCACCCTCGCAGCCTTGGTGGTGCTACCCGCCCTGCGCCTTAGTGGCCCCTACTTCGCCCTGGCCATACTTGCGTATGCTCACATCTTCAAGATCCTCGCTACCGAATTCAAAGGGATCACTAATGGCTCGGCAGGCCTTTCGAGCATTCCCCCTCTGCCGCAGTGGCTCGGTTTCGATTTCGGCAGCAAGCTTGGAGGTTACTTGGTGATCATCACCATCCTCATAGCCTTCCTCACAATCTACGGACTGATCCGCCGAAGTCATTTCGGTCTGGCCCTGAAGGCGATGCATGACAGCGAGGACGCAACCCGCGTCGTCGGGGTAAACAGCACTTGGCTGAAAGCGCTAATGCTTTTCGTCTCGGCCTTTATGACCGGTACAATCGGCGCGTTCAACGCTCATTTCATAAATTTTCTGGAGCCCGACTACGCATTCCATAGTGGATGGACAGTGCTCCCGATTGTTGCCGCCATTTTTGGCGGGTACCGAACCCTGTCCGGCCCCGTGGCCGGCGCCGTGGTGGTCTACCTGGTCGATCAGTTGCTGTTCAAAAACATACTGCCACACGGCCACCAGATCATCCTCGGCGGGCTTCTCGGCGCGATGATCCTGCTCAGCCCCGATGGCTTGGTCCCCTTGGTAAAGCGGAAAATCTTCTCCCGCGCCACTCACCTTAAACGGAAGTGCCATGCTGCGACTTGATCACATCACTATGCGATTTGGAGGCTTTACCGCCCTTCGGGACGTTTCCCTGAACATCGGCCCTGAGGAAGTCGTCGGCCTCGTGGGACCGAACGGCGCGGGGAAAACCACTCTGTTTAATGTGATTTCGGGACTGGCGCGGCCGACCAGCGGCACCGTGCAGTTTAATTCCCTCGACATCCTGAAGTCACCAATGCATGCCCGGGCCCGGCTAGGGATTGGGCGGACCTTCCAGATTCCGTTGCCGATGCACGAACTGACGGTGCGAGAAAATCTGGTGGTCGCTCAGAGATTCGCCACCGGACATGTCGATGAAGAAAAAATTAAGGAAATTCTCGATTTTCTGCTTCTCGGGCATAAGGCCGATCAGGATGCAGCCACCGATCTCTCCCTCACGGAGCTCAAGGCCCTAGAGGTTGGGAAAGCTTTGGCAACCAACCCCAAACTGTTGATGCTTGATGAGGTCCTGGCCGGGTTGGAAACAAACGGCAAGCGCAAGTTTATGGCAACTCTGGCAGATTTGCATGACCGCTTCAAAATCGGCATCCTGATCATCGAGCATGACATCGAAACGATTTCACGTCTGTGCCCCCGGGTCTGTGTCCTCAATTTCGGGCAACTGATCGCCGACGGCACTCCACAGGAAGTTTTCAGCGACCCCGAAGTCATTAGGGGTTATACAGGGGCTGACCATGCTTGAAATTGCGGGGCTGCATGCAGGCTATGGCTCGATAAACGTCCTGTGGGATGTGAGCATCGCCATTCCTGAAGGGAAGACAACTACCATCCTCGGCCCGAACGGGGCAGGAAAAACCACCCTGATGCGCGCCATCATGGGGCTTGTGCCGGTTACCCAAGGGACGATATCCCTGCATGGAGAATCCATAGCCGGAACCCACACCTGGGACATGGCAAAGCGAGGGGTTGTTCTCATCCCTGAGGGCAGGATGGTTTTTCGTGACATGACGGTCGAGGAAAACCTGATGATGGGCGCCTTCCCGCCGGAGCGCCGAGGAAAGGCAAAAGAAAACCTGCAGCGGATTTACAGTCTTTTCCCGCGGCTCTTGGAGCGGCGCGATCAAATGGCCGGCTCACTCTCCGGTGGGGAGTCTCAAATGGTTGCCATCGGTCGCGGCCTTATGGCAGATCCGGCGGTGATCCTAATGGACGAGCCTTCGCTCGGGTTGGCTCCGGTCATCGTTAAGGAGATTATATCCATCCTCAACGTCCTGAAGAAGGAGGAGCGGACCATTGTTTTGGTTGAGCAGAATACCCACATGGCGATTAGCGTTGCTGATCATGTGCACTTGATGCAGGCCGGGAGGGTACTGCTTTCTGATGAGGCGGCAAACGTTGATATCGACCGTCTGCATGACCTCTATTTTGCACGGGAGGCCTGAAGTGAACGAGCAGCAAACTCAATTCGAAAGCGGCTTTTTCAAGCTTCTGGATTTCCGTCTGGTTGCTTGGGACGAAGAACTGGCCATTCTGGAGTTGGAAGTCGGCCCCCAGCACCTTAACCGGGCCGGGGTGTTGCATGGGGGTGTGCTTACCAGCATGATCGATATTGCAGGAGGATTTGCTGGCTGCTATTGCCCTTTTCCCGATCGCGTTCGTCGAGCCGTCACCCTATCTCTGACGACCAGCTTCAGTGGTCAGGTCACTGGCGGCCTCGTCCGTGCCGCCGGCCGCAAGCGTGCCGGAGGCCGGAAAATTTTCGTTGCAACGGCGGAAATTACCGACACCTCGGGAGCGATTATCGCCCTTGGGGAGGGGACCTACCGTTATCGCAGTGGCAGCGAGAACCCTGCCGGCGAACCCGTTTCTGAAAAAGGAGAATGAGATGAGCGTCAGTATGGAATTGACCGATTACATGGGGATTCAGGGGCTGTTGACCGACGAGGAAAAGTTGGTGCGAGAGACTGCCCGAAAATTTGTGAACGATGAGGTTCTGCCTATTATCGAGGAGCACGCCCTCAACGAAACCTTTCCCAGTCATCTGGTCCGAAAAATGGGCGAGTTGGGGTTCTATGGGCCCAATCTTCCCGAAAAGTACGGTTGCGCCGGCCTTTCCAATGTGGCCTACGGACTGCTGATGTATGAGTTGGAACGTGGCGACTCGGGCCTGCGCAGTTTCGCTTCGGTGCAAGGTTCGTTGGTCATGTACCCGATCTATGCTTACGGCAGCGACGCCCAGAAGGAATACTGGCTGCCGAGAATGGCCACCGGTGATGTGGTCGGCTGTTTCGGTCTCACCGAGTCCGATTTCGGTTCAAATCCCGGTGGTATGCGCACTCGCGCCGTGCGCGAAGCAGGCGGCAAGTGGCGCATTAATGGTTCCAAGATGTGGATCACCAATGGCAGCGTCGCCGACGTGGCCGTAGTCTGGGCCGCCACCGACGAGGGAATCCGTGGTTTCCTTGTCGAAAAAGGGACCTCCGGCTTCTCTGCCCCGCAGATGCACGGCAAGTATAGCCTGCGGGCCTCCGTCACCTCCGAACTGGTCTTCGAAGACGTCATCGTCGACGAGGAAAAGAGCCTTTTGCCCAACGTCAAAGGGCTCAAAGGGCCGCTCGGCTGCCTGACTCAGGCCCGCTACGGCATAGCTTGGGGAGCGCTTGGGGCTGCCGACGCTTGCTACCAGGCCGCCCTCGAATACGCCTTGAGCCGAATCCAGTTTGACAAGCCCATCGCATCTTATCAGTTGCAGCAGAGGAAACTGGCGGAGATGGTTACTGAGATCACCAAAGGGCAACTGCTCGTCATGCAGTTGGGGCGGCTCAAGGACCAGGGGACCTACAGCACCGCCCAAGTCTCCATGGCCAAGATGAACAATGTCAACATTGCCATCGAGATCGCTCGTACCGCCAGAACGATTCTCGGGGCCAACGGCATCATGAGCGAGTACCCGATCATGCGCCATGCGAACAACCTGGAAGCGGTTTACACCTATGAGGGGACTCACGACATGCATCTGTTGATAATCGGCGAAAAGGTTACCGGTATATCCGCCTTCCGGTAGGCTGGGCCAGATGCCTGCCCAAGCGGGTGGAGATCGAGTTGTGCAGAAAAAACCTCGCCGAGCCTAGGAATATGCACATGAGAGAAGTATATGTAGTCGAATCGTTGCGCACCCCCCAAGGCTCCTTTGGAGGGGCGCTTGCCGAAGTGGAGGCGCCACGGCTCGCCGCCATGGTTATCCAGGGGCTTCTTGAACGTGCCGGCCTGGCTGCCGATGCGGTCGACGAAGTGATCATCGGCCAGGTTCTGGCCGGCGGAGCCGGCCAGGCCCCGGCCCGGCAGGCCATGCGCCATGCCGGTCTGCCCGATGCCGTCCCGGCAATGACCATCAACAAGGTCTGCGGCAGCGGCCTCAAGGCGCTCATGCTCGGCGCGGGTTCCATCCGGCTCGGGGATGCCGAGGTCGTCATCGCTGGTGGCATGGAAAACATGTCCTTGGCTCCCTACCTGCTTGGCAAAGGACGCTATGGTTATCGGATGGGCAACGGCCACCTGATTGATCTCCTGATCCTAGACGGACTGCAGGACCCCTACAGCGGCATGCACATGGGGGTGATCGCCGAAGGCACCGCCGAAAAGCACGGACTGACCCGCGAAGAGCAGGATGCCTTCGCGCTCCGCTCCTACCGGCGAGCCCAGGCAGCGGTCGAAGAAGGAATCTTTCGGGACGAGATAGTCCCGGTGGTGAAAAAGACCCGCAAGGGTGAGGAGGTGGTCATGGACGATGAAGAACCGTTCAAGGTCGACATCGACAAACTCCCCGGCTTGCGAAGCGTATTCAAAAAAGTCGGCACCATCACGGCCGGTAACGCCTCAACAATCAACGACGGGGCGGCGCTGACCCTGCTTGCCAGCGCCGAGGCCGTCAAGAAATACGGTCTGAAACCCAAGGCCAGGCTGGTCGACTATGCGTCCAACGGCATGCATCCCGAACAATTCACCGAGGCCCCGGTCGGTGCCATCAACAAGGTCCTTGCCAGGGCCGGCCTGAAAGTCAGCGACATCGACCTGTTCGAAATCAACGAGGCTTTTGCCGCCGTCACCCTGCTGGCCATCCGGCAACTGGAACTCGATCCCGAGAAAGTCAACGTCAACGGCGGCGCCGTGGCCATCGGCCACCCCCTGGGGGCGAGCGGCGGACGCTTGACCGCCACCCTGGTGCGCGAGTTGCACAAACGTCACGCCCGCTATGGGCTTGCCACCCTCTGTATCGGCGGCGGCGAGGCGGTGGCGGTGCTCTTTGAACGGCTATAGGGGGAGAGCATGATCAAGAAAGTAGGCGTACTCGGTGCTGGGCAGATGGGGAGCGGCATCGCCCAAGTTTTGGCCCAGAAAGAGATTGAGGTCGTGTTGTCCGACATTTCCGATGCCCAGTTGGCCAAGGCCCGGACCGGCATCCAGAAAAACCTGGGGCGGCAGTCCGAGAAGGGACAGCTGGAGAAATCCGCCATCCCCGTCATTTTGGGCAGAATCCGGATCGCCATGGCTATGGCAGAACTCGCCGACTGCGACCTGGCCATCGAAGCGGTCACCGAAAGGGAAGAACTGAAGCTCGAAATCTTCAGAAAGCTCGACGGGATCGTCAAACAAGGTGCCATCCTCGCCTCCAACACCTCCTCGATTCCCATTACCCGCATCGCGGCGGTCACCGGCCGCCAGGACCGGGTGATCGGCATGCATTTCATGAACCCGGTGCCGGTCATGAAGCTGGTGGAGGTGATCCGGGGTCTGGCCACCAGCGACGAGACCTTCAAGGCCACTGCTAACCTGGTGGCAAAGCTCGACAAAGAAATGGCCGTTTCCGCTGACTATCCGGGCTTCATCGTCAACCGAATACTCATCCCGATGATCAACGAAGCCGCCTATGCGCTCTTCGAAGGGATCGCCTCAGCCGAGGACATCGACAAGGGGATGACGCTCGGCACCAACCAGCCGATGGGTCCGCTGACTCTCGCCGACTTCATCGGTCTCGACACCTGCCTGGCGATTATGAACGTCCTGTATGAGGGATTCAAGGACACTAAGTACCGCCCCTGCCCCCTGCTGGTCAAGTTGGTCGAGGCTGGCCGTCTCGGGCGCAAGTGCGGTCAAGGATTTTACAGCTACGACCAGCACCGGTAGCCATGCGTCGCACAGGGCGCCGATGCAGATGAGGTGATATTGGTATGGAGTACGCACGAGAAATCTACTGGAACATCGGCCACGGGGCGGGAACGCTCGTCCCGATGTACCTGCTGACGGCGGCGGCGCTGGCGATTCTGGTCTGGGGCTTCTGGCGGCGCCTCCAGGTCTACCGGCAGGGGAAGGCGCTGGCGCGCACGGACGAGCTGTCCGGGCGGCTGGCCGGAGCGCTCCGGCAGGCGCTCAGCCAGGTGCAGTTGCTGCGGGTGCCCGGCGCCGGCACCGCCCACGGCCTCTTCTTCTGGGGTTTCTTCCTGCTCTTTATCGGCACCTGCCTGATCGTCGTGCAGGCCGACTTCACCGACCCCCTCTTCGGCGTGCAGTTTTTGAAGGGGCGCTTCTACCTGCTCTTCTCGGTGGTGCTCGATGTCGCCGGGGCGGTCGCCATCCTCATGCTCGGCGGCCTCTTCGTGCGCCGCTATTTCTTCCGCCCACCCGGGCTGCCGATGAAGCGCGACGACGCCGTCGCCCACGCCCTGCTCTTCGCCATCCTGATCACCGGCTTCGTGATCGAGGGGGCGCGCATGGCGGCAACCGAGCTCGGCACCCCCCTGGCCGCCTGGTCGCCGGTCGGTATGTTCTTCGCCCAAGCGCTCTCGGGCCTGGGTGACTCCGGCCTGCGCACCCTGCATGCCGGCCTCTGGTGGCTGCATCTGCTGCTCGCCTTGGGCTTCATCGCCCTCATCCCCTTCACCAAGCTGCGCCACCTCTTCACCACCAGCGCCAATTATATCTTCGTCGACCGCCGCCCCAAGGGGATACTGACCACCCTCGACCTCGAAGCCGATGACGCTGAGAGCTTCGGCGCCGACCGGCTCACCGACCTTTCCTGGAAGGACATCTTCGACAGTGATGCCTGCACCTTCTGCAAACGCTGCCAGGACCGCTGCCCCGCCTGGGCCACCGACAAGCCCCTCTCCCCGATGAAGGTGGTCAACCAGATCCAGGAAGTCGCCTTCGAGCGCCCCGAGGCGAGCCTCGTCGACACCGCCACCCGGGACGTACTCTGGGCCTGCACCACCTGCTTTGCCTGCCAGGAGATCTGCCCCGCCGCCATCGAGCACGTCCCCAAGATCGTCGAGATGCGCCGCCATCTGGTGCTGATGGGCGGGGAGTTTCCCGGCGAAGAGGTGGTCACCGCCGTCGACCAGACCGAGGTCAACGGCAACCCCCTCGGGATGGCCTTCGCCAGCCGCGGCGACTGGGCGCAGGAACTCGGTGTCAAGCCGCTGGCCGAGGATCCCGAGGTCGACGTTCTCTACTTCGTCGGCTGCTACGCCTCTTTCGACAAGCGCAACATCAAGGTCGCCAGAAGTTTCATCAAACTCTGCCAGGCCGCTGGCATCAAGGTCGGCATCCTCGGCAAGGAAGAGAAGTGCTGCGGCGACCCGGTGCGCAAGATGGGTAACGAATACCTCTACCAGGCCGTCGCTGCCGAGAACATTGCGGCGATCCAGGGCTACGGCGTGAAGAATGTGGTCACCACCTGCCCGCACTGCTTCAACACTTTGGCCAAGGACTACCGCGACCTCGGCTTCGTCCCCGAAGTCGAGCACTACACGGTCTTTCTCGAGCGCCTGCTGGAACAGGGCAGGCTCAAGCTCTCGCCGCCGCAGGACTTCGCCTGCACCTACCACGACAGCTGCTACCTCGGCCGCCACAACGGCATCTACGAGGCGCCGCGCACCCTCATCCAGGTGGCCGGTGGCCGGATTGCCGAGATGGACAAGAACCACAACGAGGGTTTCTGCTGTGGCGCCGGCGGCGGTCGCATCCTCGCCGAGGAGAAGCTGGGAGAGCGCATCAGCGAGGCGCGGGCCAAGATGGCCGCCGCCACAGGCGCGCCGCTGTTGCTCTCCAACTGCCCCTTCTGCCTGACCATGTTCGAGGACGGCATCAAGGGGGCCGGCTTCGAGGGGCAGATTGCACCGAAGGATATTGCCGAGGTTTTGGTGGAGCGGCTGTAAATCCCAAAACAACAGACCGATCGGACCGACTGGTCCGATGATATCTAAAGGAGGACAACCATGAAGATTCTCGTCTGCATCAAGCAGGTACCCGACATGGAGTCGCGCTTCAAAATCGGCGCCGCTGGCACCTGGTACGACACCGCCGATCTGGCCTGGCGGCTGAACGAGTACGACGAATACGCCGTCGAGCAGGCGGTGCAGGTGAAGGAACAGCTGGGCGGCGCTCCAGAGATCACCGTCCTTTCCATCGGCCCCGAACGGGTCAAGGAGACGATCAAGAAGGCCCTGGCCATGGGATGCGACCGTGGCGTGCACATCCAGGACGAGGCTAGCCATGAGAAGGATCCCTATGAGATCGCTTCGATCATCGCCGAGTATGCGCGGGGCGAGAGCTTCGACCTGGTTCTGGCCGGCATGCAGTCCCAGGACCGCGGTTCCGCCCAGGTCGGGGTGCTGCTGGCCGAGCTACTCGGCATCCCCGCCGTCACCACCATCGTCGGCTTCGCCCTTGAGGCTAGCACCGTCACCGCCAAGCGCGAGTTAGAGGGAGGCCTCAAGGCGGTGGTCAAGGTCGCTCTTCCGGCCCTATTCACCTGCCAACTCGGCCTCAACACGCCGCGCTACCCAACCCTGCCCAACATCATGAAGGCCAAGAAGAAGGAGCTCGCCGCCGTCACCGTTTCTGAGCTGCTCAAGGTCGAGGCGCTCGCCGTTACCGAGAAAATTGCCTTCCCCGAAAAAAGGGCCGGCGGCCTGGTACTCGAAGGAGAGGTCGGCGCGCTGACTGACCAGCTGATCGGCATTCTCAAGGAAAAGACTGCGGTCTTCAAATAGGAGGTAAGCGATGAAAGCACTGCTCGTTGGAGAATACCGGCAAGGCAAGCTGCTCGGCAGCACCTATGAAACGCTCGCCTTCGCTCAGAAGCTCGGTGCCGAGGCCGTCCTCTTCGCCGTCGGCAGCGACGGCGACCTACCCAAGTTCGACGGCAGACTCTACCTGGCAGATTCCGCCACCTGTGGCGAGTACAACCCACAGGCGCACAAGGCGCTGCTGCTCGAAGTGATCGCCAAAGAAAGTCCCGACCTCGTGGTTCTGTCCCACTCCTCCTACGGCTGGGACCTGGCGCCCCGGCTGGCCGCAGCCCTTGGCGCCGCCCAGGTCTCCGAGGTGGTCGACGTGCAGGACGGCGCCTTCATCGTTCCGGTCTGCAACTCCAAGCTGCGCCGGCAGGTGCGGCCGCAGAGCGCCCTCAGCGTGGTCACCCTGCAGGCGGGCGCCTTCGGCTTGGCCGGCGAGCCCTCCGGTAGCCCGGTCGTTGAGAAAATCACCGCCTCGACCGCCGGCCAGGTGGAATTTGTCGGCTACGAGGCGGCCGAGAAGGGCGAAGTTGATTTGAGCCGGGCCGAAGTGATCGTCAGCGCCGGCCGCGGTATCGGCAAACCGGAGAACGTGGAGATCATCGCCAATCTGGCCAGGGCCCTGGGCGGCGAGCTCGGTGCCAGCCGGCCGGTGGTCGATGCCGGCTGGGTCGACCACAGCCGGCAGGTGGGGACGACCGGACAGACGGTGGCGCCCAAGCTCTACGTCGCCTGTGGCGTCTCCGGGGCGATCCAGCACCTGGCAGGGATGAAGAAGTCCGCCTTCGTGGTGGCGATCAACAAGGACAAGGAGGCCCCCATCGGCGAGGTCGCCGATGTTCTGGTGGTCGCCGACGTGCTGCAGCTGGTGCCGGCCTTAGTGGCCAAGATTCAGAGGTAATCACTCCTGTCCACACCTGGATCAGGGACACTAAACGGTTCAACGGGGGGTTTCCCTAGCCTACCTGCCGCCTTATGCGGGTCCGTTCGAGCAGAGATCGCAACCGACTGTCCCCACTGTCGTCGAGGGTATTGCAACAAGCGCAGCCAATTTCTCTTTGTTCGGTCTTTTAGCTGACCTTTTAGGAAGGCAGTGCCTTTCACAAATCGAAACGATTGATTTGCGGTCATCGCTGTGAGGTTAAAAGACGATGCGTTAAATACATGGAAACAATTGAAGAATTTGACTGAAAATTGAAGACCATGGTTTAAGTAAGGAAAATTAAAATACTTAAATTCGATTTGTTGCTTAAGGACAAAAGAAGGAATCTGTCTAATGTATTGGGTCGCGAATGAAGTCGAATGAATTACCTCAAGATATTAAGCAATGGATTGGACAAGAAATTGGCGTCTCTAATTGGTTGAAAATTGATCAATCCATGGTTGATCAATTCGCGCATCTGACTGGTGATGACCAGTGGATCCATGTGGATTCGAAGAGGGCAGCTCAAGAGGCTTCATCTAGAACTACAATCGTTCATGGGTATTTTCTGCTGGCGCTAATACCTAAACTTGTAGGCCAGGTGGTGACGTTTAGAAATGTTGCACAGCGCATCAACTGTGGGTCAAACCGGATCCGTTTTTTGCGCCCTGTCACGGTTGGCAGCAGGATTAGGGTTCGAGTTAGGCCCCTTTCTGTTGAGTCCGTTGAGAGTTCACTTTATCGGATCATCAACGAAATTTCTATTGAAAGTGAAGCAGACACGAGCGGTCCCGCCTGTGTCGCCGAAGTTATCACTTTGGTCGTTTTAGAGTGAGGAGTGTTTCTAAGGTTGATACAGGATGTTAAAACAGGAGAAAACCTGAAATGCCAGACGATGTCAGAAGAGAATTGATGAGGGACGGAGATACTGTGCTGGTAACTGGCTATGCACCATCTCCCCACGGAACAGCCATGCATTCTGTTTATAAATACGCAGGTGTTGTCCTTGAAATTGATCTTAACACAGACAAGATTGTGAATGCGGAATTCACATTTATAACATGTCTGGCGAGAGATTTTATCGCTCGCGTTATTCAAGGATACGACCTTAACGATGGGCTAGAAAATTTGTTCAAAAGAGTAAGAAGTCGGTATTGGGCTCCATCTACCGAAGCTGTGAATGCCTGCATTAAGGTGGCCGTACAGAGGTACTTCGATGTCAAGGCACGTGGCGGTCAAGACTAATAGGCACACATCGCTGTGGAAGGATTTTTTTTGGGTTGTGTGGGGCTGCCTTGAATTACCTTAGCCGAATTTGTGGTGGGATGAGTTTATGCGGAGGGCTGATTGAATTATAGGTTGCCTGTCGCGGGTATTCTTCTCGCAGCTTCCGTGCCTGCGGCAGTTTCAGCAGCCTTTGGTTTTCTTTCGCCTCTGGTTGCCGGAGGGTTGCAGGTTGGTTCAGCAGTTTTCCTCTGGCGGGACATTTCGTCGGGGGTACGAAAGCTAAGTTATTTCCTGCTGGTCCTTGGTTTCGCCTGTTTTTCGGTTGATCCTGGAAAAATTTTTAGCGCGGCTCCGCTCGTTAAAAACCATTCGATGATTGCAATGCTTGCAGCCATTGGCACCTTGCGATTGGCGGCAGCGTCTGTGTTGGAGAAGAGCCCCCCCGTCGGTCGAAAGGCGCTTTGGCAGACCGTGTTCGGTGTGCATTGGCTTGGGTCGTTTATCAATGTGTCAGCATTGGTAATTTTCGGTGACAAGCTGTCTTTTCCCCGAAATATGACCCCGTTTCAAGGTACAGTTTTAACCCGGGGCTTCGCACTCGCTGCACTTTGGTCCCCCTTCTTTGTCGCCATGGGGGTTGCTTTGACCTATGCTCCCGGCGCACATTTCAGCACATTGATTCTGTGGGGACTCCCTCTCAGCCAACTGATTCTTGTTGTTTTTCTATGTTATTCCACCTGTCGGTCGCCGGGGGAAGTTGAGGCGTTCGCGGGCTACCCTTTCAGGATAGATACATTGCTAGGGCCTTTGTTTCTGACGGGGTCGGTAATGGCAGGCCATCATTTTTTTCCTGCAGTTTCCATAGTCGCCTTGATCACACTTCTTGCGCCTTTGTATGTGGTGATTGTGAACATGCGAAAATGCAATCTTCCCCAACTTTCTTTTGAATATATTGTTCGTGATTTACCGAAAATGGGCCCAGAGGTTGTGCTTTTTCTTGGGGCGGGGTTTTTGGCCGCAGCCTTGGCGGCAGTAGTCAATCACTTGAATCCTGTTTTACCAATAGATGTGCCGCACATATTAATCGTGGTAACTGGTTTGGCATTAATTTTATTTCTATCGAGTTTAGGTGCTCATCCGGTTGTGGGTATTTCATTGGTCGGCGCTGTTCTTTCCACTATGAATGTCCACCCGGACTTGTTAGCCATGAGCTTTCTTATGGGTTGGGGCCTTGGTGTGTTGATCAATCCTATTTCTGGTATCCATCTGCTGTTGTCTGGGCGGTATGGTTATTCAACTCGCCAAGTTTGGCGACAGAATGCGCCCTTTGTTTTAGCGGCTTTTGTGTTCTGTTGGGTCTGGATGGGGATTTTCGACTTTTCCAATGGTCCAGCTCTAGTTGCTCCTTGAAATGATTTAATGGTGGTCAATAATGCGCGCGGTTCCTCTTGGGAACAACTAGGTTTGGTGCCATAAATCGGCCCTCTGGGAGTTGTTTGAAGAATTTATCTTGACAGTATAAAAACACCGTTATATGGTTGCTAAAAAGATGGTTGGCCTTTCCTTGCCTGACATCTAAGCTGGCCAGCTTAGAAGAATCGGTTGGGAAAAAAAGCCAACGTCATCAGAAATACGGCGGCCCCGAAGGTTAAACGGAGGACGGGTATGTATTCTGGTGGTGTTGGCTTTTTTATTTTTGCGAACAATTTTAAGGCAGGGCTCAATGCGATTGAGCTTTGCTTAAGATCGTAAAGCGGTTGTCCTGATGTGTGATTATGGGATAACTGCTTTTTTATTTTCTCACCGAAACCAACAGGAGGTAAATCATGAGATGAAAAAATTGGCCTTCTCTGGAAAATGGAAATTCAACTTTGAAAGGATAGTAAAAAATGAAAAAGAAAACAAATATTTTTTCGCTTTTTATTGCACTTCTGATTTTTTCGCTGGTTTTTTTCCCAGGTTCTAGCTTTGCACTAGAGAAAAACAAACCTTCGACCATCACGTTGGGTGCTGCGACTGTTGGTGGTTTTTGGTATGTACTTGCTGGCGCTTACGGCGATGCACTAAACAAGTACAACGGGACCGTTGTCAATGTTATCCAGGGCGGCTCCATTGCTAACATTAAGGGCTTGGAGCAGGGCGTATTCCAGATGGGACTCACCAACGGTCAATCGGTACCCGAGGCCCTAGAAGGTTTTGGCGGCTTCAAGGAAAAACAAACATCATTCCAGTCGATCGCTGGTCTTTACCCGAATGTATTTTTCATTGTCGTTTCAGCTGATTCGGATATTCGAACGGTCAAAGACCTGAAAGGAAAGCGCGTCAGCCCAGGCATCAAGGGGTACAGCGGAGAGCTGGTTTTCCAATCTGTGCTCAAGGCCAACGGCATGTCCTATGACGACCTCGGAAAGGTGAACTATGTCGGCACATCCGATGGCGCGGACCTGCTGCGGGATGGTCATATCGACGCCTTGCTCGGAATGCTGAACCAACCGAACTCATCGATCCAGGAACTCGATTCAACCCTGCGCAAAGGAATCCGCCTGCTCCCCCTCGACGAGGCGACGGTCAAGGCTCTGCAGGCTGAAAACCCCGGCTATGCGAAGTTCAATATCAAAGCCGGAACCTACAAGACGGAGAAACGGGACATCCCGACAGTCTCTGCCTTCACCGTGATGTTGGTCAGAAAGGATATGCCTGAGCAGTTCGTCTATGACGCAACCAAAGTCCTTGTTGAGGGCAAGAAAACATGGGCGCAGCTCTCTACAGTAATGGCCGACTTCGATGAGAAGGTGGCCGTTGAAACATCGGTCGGACCCCTCCACCCCGGCGCCATAAAGTATTACAAGGAAGTTGGTGTCCTGAAATAATTGCATCTTGCTGGGGCGCGGGACTCGCGCCCCAGCAAGGAAGGTGAGGAAAACATGAGTCAAGCGGTTGAACAAAAAACTACGATTGAAGAGAATTTCCTCGCACGTACGAGGAAGTTACGCCCCGGCTACAACCTGGTCGTTACAACCGTCGGCGTTGCCATGACGATTTTTCAACTATATACCGCGTTGTTCGGGTCGTTCACGGCCAGCGTGCAAAGAGCTGCGCACCTGTGCTTTGCATTGTTGATCACGTTTCTTCTCTATCGGCCAGGCAAAAAAACCCAGGACCATGTTCCCTGGTACGATTGGGCCATACTGACAGTGACCGCCTTTGCTTACGGTTATCTGACTCTTTTCGGCCAGGAACTTTCCTACCGCATGTCATTCGTTGAGCCACTGTCGTCCCTGCAGATGGTTGTCGGGGCGATCGCCTGCTTCGTCCTGATTGAGGCAACTCGCCGGACCGTCGGAATGGCACTGACACTTGTCCTGGTTGGCGGGCTCGCCTACATCTTCTTTGGGCAGGATCTGCCAGGACTGCTGGGACATCGCGGATTCAATGCGATGTGGATTTTTGACCAACTGTTCTTCACTACCGACGGAATTTTCGGCGTTCCCCTGGGAGTATCTGCGACGTTCATCTTCCTCTTCATCCTTTTTGGCAAACTTCTGGAGGTTTCCAAAGGTGGTGAGTTTTTCATCGATCTAGCCGTTTCGGGCATGGGCAAGTACCGCGGCGGCCCAGCCAAAACAGCTATCTTCGGTAGCGCGCTGCTTGGCACCATCTCCGGAAGTGCCGTCGCCAACGTTTCGACCACCGGCACCTTCACCATCCCCCTGATGAAAAAAACCGGTTATCGCGCCGAATTCGCCGGGGCAGTCGAGTCAGTTGCCTCTGCCGGCGGCCAGATCATGCCGCCGATCATGGGCGCTGCCGCCTTCATGATCGCGTCCTATCTCGGCATGCCGTACGGGGAACTGGCCCTGAAGGCGACCATTCCGGCTCTACTCTATTTTCTCTGCCTCGGTTTCCAGGTCGACTTCCGAGCCCAGAGGCGCGGTCTTAAAGGTCTCGATGCTCATGAAATTCCGGCTATGGCGACCGTACTCAGGCAGGGGTTTCTCTTCATCATTCCCTTGGCGGTGATCATCGGCATGCTTGCCCTCGGATATTCGCCAATGCGCGCCGGTCTCTACGCGATCGCTTCCGTTCTTTTGGTCAGCCTTGTCCGCCAGAGAACGAGATTTACGCTGCCGACCCTGCTCAAGACCTTCGATTCCGCCGCTCGCGGCGTCATCGATACCGCCATCGCTTGTGCCGCCGCCGGCATGGTGATCGGAGTGGTGTCTCTCTCGGGTCTTGGCCTTCGGTTCAGCAGCCTCATCATCGATATCGCCGGCGGCAGCCTTATTGTGACACTTATTCTAACTATGTTCGTCTCCCTGGTCCTGGGAATGGGACTTCCTACCGTCGCTGCTTACATCATTCAGGTTGCCCTGACTGTTCCGGCCCTGATTAACATGGGGGTCAATCCTCTGGCGGCCCATATGTTCATCTTTTATTTTGCTATCGTTTCCGCCATTACACCGCCGGTGGCCCTGGCTGCTTTTGCCGCCGCCGGGATTGCCGGTTCCAACCCAATGCGCACCGGATGGATCGCCATGCGCCTGGGGATTGCCGCCTTCGTGGTTCCTTACGTGTTCGTTTATGGTCCAGCCCTGCTGCTGATCGGATCCCCGTTCGAGATCTGCGTCGCCATCCTGACAGCCTGTGTCGGAATTTACGCGATGGCCGGTGCTGCTGAAGGCTGGTTGCTGAGGGAATGTTCCGTTTTCGAACGGGTCCTGCTGGCTGCCAGTTCTCTCACCTTGGTGGTACCAGGGTTCGTCACGGACACCGTTGGGATTTCGGGGGTTCTGCTGGTGTTTATTCTGCAGAAGTTTGGTTCACGAGGACAGGGTCTAAGGCCTGAGGTTGAGTCGATCTGAGCCTCGGTCGGCGTTTGCGACCAGCTCCACCGCCATACCCATTAACGTACAGGAATGACATGATCAACAAAATCGTCAACTCAGTTGCCGAAGCCGTCCAGGGCATCCCCGACGGAGCTTCCATTATGGTCGGAGGATTCGGCTTCACCGGAACCCCCTTTGAGCTCATCGATGCCATTCTGGAACTTGGTATTCGCGATCTGACCCTTATCTCGAACAATGCGGGAAACGGCCGAACAGGGGTCGCCCGACTCCTTGAGGCCGGCAGGGTTCGGAAAATCATCTGCACCTACCCGCGCAGTATTGACTGTTATGTCGTGGAGGACCTGCACCGACAGAAGCGGATCGAAATCGAGCTTGTCCCTCAGGGAACCTTCGTGGAAAGAATGCGGGCGGGTGGGGCCGGACTAGGTGGTTTCTACACCCAGACCGGGGTCGGCACTCCCCTCGCGGCAGGAAAAGAGGTCCGCGTTCTCGACGGGAAGGAGTATTTGCTGGAGAAACCGCTACGCAGCGACGTGGCCTTGGTGAAGGCCCGAACGGCCGATCGGTGGGGAAACCTCTTCTACGCGAAAACAGGGAAGAATTTCGCTCCGGTTATGGCAGCGGCTACCGACCTGACCATTGCCCAGGCTGCGGAAATCGTCAACATCGGGGAAATAGATCCTGAACTTGTCTGCACCCCGGGGATATTCGTCAAGAGAGTGGTTGCCGTGGGAGGACCGCAATGAGCATAGCACAAGTGCAACAAGTTGGCTTCAAACCCCTGACCCGGCGACAGATAGCCTGGCGCGCCGCCCAAGATGTTGCTGATGGCAGTTACGTGAACCTGGGTATCGGACTTCCCACCTTCATCGCCGATTATGTCGCCCCGGGGCAGGAAGTCGTCTATCACAGCGAAAATGGCATTCTCGGTATGGGACCCGCACCTCCCCCTGGCATGGAAGATCCCGACCTGGTCAATGCGGGGAAGCAATTCATTACCATCCTGTCCGGCGGCTGCTACTTTCATAGCGCCGACGCTTTTGCCATGATGCGCGGTGGCCATCTCACGATGGTGTTTATGGGCGCCTTTCAAGTCGCCGAGAACGGAGACTTGGCAAATTGGACTACCAACGACAGCTCGGCCCTCCCGGCGGTCGGAGGGGCCATGGATCTCGCTGTCGGCTGTAAGGATATCCGGGTCCTCATGGAACATACAACCAAGGACGGCAAGCCGCGGATCGTAAACCGCTGCTCGTATCCATTGACAGCTAAACAGGTGGTAAAAAGAATCTACACCGATCTCGCAGTCATTGACGTCACAGCGGCGGGGCTGGTTGTTAAGGAGATGATAGAAAACCTTTCCTTCGGCACTCTCCAGGATATGACGGAAGCACCGCTCATCCTGGACGAAAACTGCACACTTTTGGGTGCCAAGGACATTGAGTACTAGGTGCTTTTGCCTACAGACTCCGGGTAGCGGAAGTGGTTGACGACGTATGTTTGTATGACCACCAGTGGCAGAATGGGAAAGGGCGCAGGCGATTGGAACGCGAAGTTAAATTATTACAGGGGAATCAGGCGATCACGGAAGGTGCCATCTACGCGGGAGCCAGATTTTACGCTGGATACCCTATCACCCCTTCTTCCGAAATAGCTGAAGGCTGCGCCAGGTTGATGCCGCTGACAGGCGGAATTTACCTGCAAATGGAAGATGAGATTGCCAGTATTGCCGCCGTGGTCGGGGCTTCCTTGGCCGGCGCCAAGGCCTTTACGGCAACCAGCGGTCCGGGGTTTTCCTTGATGCAGGAAAATTTGGGGCTGGCGGTCATGGGTGAGGTTCCTTGCGTGGTGGTCAATGTGCAGCGTGCCGGGCCCAGCACCGGGCTTGCGACCAAGCCGTCCCAGTCCGATATCATGCAACTGAGGTGGGGACGCCATGGGGACCAGACCGTTATCGCCCTTTGTCCGGCAACCGTACGCGAATGTTTCGAACTGACGGTGGCAGCATTCAATTTCGCTGAAAAATTGCGCATCCCTGTGATTCTTGCCCCTGATGAGATCGTCGGCCATATGCGTGAAAATTTTTCGGTTCCTGAGCCAGGGGAGCTCAAAATAATTGATCGCAAAAAACCTACAGGCCCGGTTTCTCAGTACCAACCTTTTGCCCCTGATGATGACGGTATTGCGCCGCTTGCCTCGTTCGGAGACGATTACGTTTTTCATATAACCAGTTCGATGCATGGACCCGACGGTTACGGCAACAACGATCCGAAAAATGCCGCTTGGCGGGTGGAACAATTACATCAAAAAATAGAGCGTTATCGGGAAGATGTCGTTTTAACCAAATGCTTTGACACCACCGATGCCGACGTTTTACTGGTCACGGTGGGTGCAACGACCAGAGCTGGACGAGCTGCCGCTTTGGAGGCACGCAAACTAGGAGTCAAAGCCGGCGTACTGCAATTGCTGACCATTTGGCCATTTCCGGACAAAGAAGTCGCGTCCGCGGCGCAGAGGTCCAAGACTGTCGTTGTACCGGAGATGAATTATAGCGGTCAAATTGCAAATGAAGTACAGCGGGTTCTTGGCTCCGGAACGAACATCATAAGGGTGAACAGCTACAACGGGCAGATCATCACACCACAGCAGATTCTAAACGCTTTCGCCTGAATTCCTGTTCCGAATGTTCTTAAAGGGGAAAAACGTGTCTCATGCAACCGGTGAAAAATACCTGAGGAAGGGGGCCTTGCCCCACATGTGGTGCTCCGGCTGCGGCATTGGCATCATGCTGGGGGCGATGTTGCGGGCATTCGAGGAGTTGAATTACGAGCATTCCGAAATTGTCGTGGTGACAGGGATCGGATGTACCGGAAAAATCGATGACTATCTTACGACCAACGCCCTCCATACGACCCATGGGCGTGCATTGCCCCACGCGACTGGAATAAAAGCGTTCAATCCGAAATTGCGCGTAGTGGTTGTCATGGGAGACGGCGATAGCGTTACCATCGGCGGAAATCATCTTATCCATGCCGCCAGGCGCAATATTGATGTTACAGCGATCATTGTCAACAATTTCAATTACGGCATGACAGGAGGCCAGGTATCTGGAACGACACCGAGTGGCAGCATCACAAGTACCACCATTTACGGTAACCCGGAGCGAGAGATTGACATCTGTGCTTTGGCCGAGGTCGCCGGTGCAAATTATGTTGCCAGGGGAACACTCTTACAAGGTTGGGAACTAAAAGAGTACATCAAGGAAGCGTTGAACAAAAAAGGTTTTTCACTGGTCGAGGTTTTCAGCCCTTGCCCCACACATTTTGGGAAGCACAACGCCATAACCCAGCCCCGGGAAATACTCGATTGGTTTAAAAAAAACGGGCTGCCACCAGATAAGTACAACCTGTTGGGCGCTGAGGAGAAAAAAGACTATTTTGCCATTGGGAAACTGGTTGATCGAAATGCTCCTGATTTCAATTTCCTATATGAAGAGCTCAGGGCCCGGGCAAACAAGGCATGAAAGGCGCGAGAATGACGACAACTGACAGGCAACGCTATGAGGTTATTCTTGCCGGGACTGGGGGGCAAGGGCTGGTTCTTTCCGGCATGATTCTGGGTGAGGCCGCGATTCTCGAAGGAAAGAATACGGTTCAGACCCAGTCCTACGGCATTGCGAGTCGTGGCGGCTTGTCTATCGCAGAGGTTATCATCGACGAGCAAGAGATTATTTACCAGCAGGTTGAAAAACCAGATGTCATTCTCACCTTGTCGGAAGAGACGTTGGAAAAATACTTGTTGTTTGTCGACCAAGACGTGACGGTCTTCTATGATTCGACGCTAGCAAAAACCAGGGCAGGCGCAAACTTGATCGGCTATCCATTTACAAAAATCGCAAGCGATCTGGGTAGTGCCGCTACTGTCAACATTGTTTCATTGGGTGCACTGGTAGCTAAGTGTCCCCTTGTAAAATATGAAAGTCTGGTTCGGGTTATCCATAAACGGTTCATCACGCATGTGGCTGAGACAAACGTGAAAGCTTTGCAATTGGGGGTCGAACTCCTCAAAAACGCCTGAGGGCAAAGGCAGAGATTGGAAAGGACAGCGGCCATGCCGAGCAGGAAAGAGTCAATTTCATCGTGTCAGAAGGCCTGTCCGGCAGGCGTTGACATACCACAATATGTCAGGCTCATCAAAGATGGGCGCTTCGGAAAGGCCTTTGATGTCATTCATAGCCGAATTCCTTTTCCGATGGTCTGCAGTTTTGTTTGTGCCCACCCTTGTGAAGCAAATTGTGCTCGGGCTCAGTTTGATGAAGCCGTTTCCATCCGACGGCTCAAGAGAATGGCGGTAGAGAAAGGTGGGCGAAAGCTAGAGTTGACCAAGCTGCCACGAACAGGGAAAAGATTGGCCATCATCGGCTCGGGCCCGTGCGGGCTCAGCGCCGCTTACTACCTCAATCTTATGGGTCACGCCGTCATCGTGTTCGAGGCACTTCCACAACTGGGTGGCATGCTTCGGTATTGCATTCCTGAGTTTCGTCTACCGGAAAAGGCTCTGGACCAAGAAATCTCGTTTCTTCGAAGTCTCGGGATCGAGTTCCGCAGCAATGAGTGTATCGACTCACCTGAAACATTACTGGCGAGCGGGTATGATGCCGTGTTTGTAGCTACGGGAGCGTGGAAATCAACCAGTATGGGAATCGAGGGAGAAGATCTTCCCGATACGATGGATGGAATCCACTTTTTACGCCAGATGAGACAAGGTAAAGCGCCTCCTTCAACCGGGGGTAGAGTTGTCGTCGTCGGGGGGGGGAATACAGCAATTGATGCAGCAAGGGCCGCAGTTCGTTTCGGCGCAGCGGTAGAGATTGTCTACCGCAGGAGCCTGGCAGAAATGCCGGCCAGCCATGAAGAAATACAGGATGCTATCGAGGAGGGAGTTATAATCAGGCCCCTTACGTTACCGGTTAAAATCGCGAAAGGGCAGATCGTCTGTGTCGACGTACGGTCGAAAGAGATCGATGCGAACGGTAGAGGGGTGCCGGAACCTATCTGGGGTAGCGAGCATTCTCTGCCGTTTGACGTGTTGATCATGGCCATTGGGCAAACCGCGGACGCCGAATCCATCAAGCTTGAGGAAAGCAGAAAAGGAATGGTCTACGTCGACAGGGACACTCTGGCTACGTCGATAAAAGGAGTTTTCGCCGGTGGAGATGCGGTCACAGGACCCTCCAGCATTATCGAAGCGATCGCTCAGGGAAGGCAAGCCAGTGAATCAATTGACCGTTATCTGGGAGGTGCTGGGGCTATTCCGGAAAACTCCCCGGCTGATCTGAATCAACCATATCTGCAAGATACGGCAGTGAGAGGTGCGTTGCGGCGGCCTGTCGGAAAAATTGATTTGCAGAAGCGGCGCACGACTTTCGAGGTAGTGGAACAGGTTTACGTGGAATCTGAGGCTGTTGCTGAGGCGTCGCGCTGCTTGTCGTGTGACTTGCGCGAATTCGAAGTAGAGATCAATGGTGCTATCTGCAAGGATTGTGGCTACTGCCGGGAGATTTGCAGCCTCGATGTATTTAGTAAAAATGAAAATTTTAATGCCTTAGGATTCAGACCGGCAAATGCAAAGGCCAGCGAAAAATGCGTTGGTTGTCTGCGCTGCCTTTACATATGCCCTGATTTTGCAATTACCGTTAAAGATCGCTGTAGCTCACAAAACCAATAGCGTGTAGACGTGTGCCGAGGCGACGAAAAGTCCCACGCTAGCTTGCAGACAAGGTTCCTTCGGTGGTGTCGAACATAGCGAATTCATTCGGTTGAATGGGCTAATGGGGCCTCGGTGTCGAAAAAAGGGTAAAGCTGGTGTTCAATGAACGCAAGATTAAGGTTGAAGGTCTTGAAAGATACTTCTTTTGGGGAATACAGCAAAGAAAACAAACTCTATATTTAAAGGGGAAGGTTTTCAGTGAAAGCTGTCGTTAAAGCTGAACGTACACAAAATAGCGCAAAAATCATAAATTGGGCCGATCCGGTTATTTGCTCTCCACACGAGGTAATCATAGCTGTGGAATGTGCCGCCGTCTGTGGAAGCGATTTGCATGCCTATGAGTATCTTCCCAATTACCATTGGATGAATGTGCCGGTTGTGTTGGGCCACGAATTTTGCGGCCAGATAGTCGAGGCGGGTTCGGCCGCATGCTTTCAGGTCGGTGCCCGCGTGATGGGAGAGTCTAATTTGGTGTGCGGGCACTGCCATAATTGCCAGCAAGGGAAAACCCATATTTGTCTAAACAATCGAATGCGGGGGCTCCACATTGACGGGGTTATGTCTGAATATGTACTCATCGAAGATAAGTATCTTCACCTTGTGCCGGAAGCGGTTTCCTCAGCCGAGGCGGCGGCAGCACAGGCCTGTACGGTCAGTGCCCATGCACTATTCGACCGATCGAATATTAAGCCATGCGATACTGCGGTTGTCATGGGACCAGGGATTGTGGGGCTCGCAGCCGCACAATTAGCTAGGTTAAAAGGTGCGGCAAATGTAATCGTGGTAGGTCGAGATAGCGATGCGCATACTCGTTTAAAATTAGCCCGCCAGCTTGGATTTGATACAATCAACGTCGACAAAACTGATTTACGGGATGGTTTTAAAAAAATCATGGGAAATCGATTGGCAGATATTATAATTGAATGTTCAGGATCCCCAAAAGCAATAATATCTTCTCTGTCGATCCTCCAAAAAGGCGGGGAACTTCTATTTGTTGGAATTCCTCCAACAATGGAATTCCCGTTTTCAGATGCAATTCGAAATGAATGGAATCTGGTAATGAGTTATACCTCGAATTGGAAAAATTACGAGGATACGCTAACGTTAATTAAAGAACAAAAACTCGTTATTAAACATTTACTTGAAATGTATCATATTGATCATGCGGAAAAGGCCTTTCTCGATGCGCTATCCCAGAAAGTGGCAAAGCCTGTTTTGACAATCACATGAATAATCTGCTCCCACCATCCTCCCTGTTTCCTGCAAAATCGTGAGCCGATGATTCAACTGAGGGGCATCAGGGACCATAGGACAGGTTGAACTTCTGGCAGAAGATGCCTTCAGAAAGGCTCTTTTTATCCGAGCTTGCCTTGAGTGACGGTTGGTAATGCTAAGAATGGTCGGTGACGAGTGCGGTGAAGATGCCCACGCTTCCTTCGGCACACATTATTTCGGTTCAAGGGAACTGTGACGAAGGAAGCCCATCCCAGACACGCATCAATGATCTTTTAAAAACTCGTCTGCCGATAAGCGGGCAGAGGATGGGGTTGAGAGTGGAAAAGACCATACGCGAGATAATCGGAAGTTTTGTCCGGAAGTGCCCCGACAACCACTTCCCTGATGCCGACAAATTTTATTTCGATGAGCCTCTTGTGGGATATGCGGCGGCCGATGACTCACTCTTCACCGAGTATAAGCGGATTGTCGGCGATTTTCACCAGACGCCCAGCGAGATTCTCCCAGAGGCGAAGACGGTAATTTGCTGGGCTCTTCCTGTCACCCACACCACCCTGGAAAGCAACCGGAAAGAGGACCAGTGGCCTTCCCGGGAGTGGGCGTTAACCCGCAACTACGGCGAGACTTTCAATGTGGCACTTCGTCGTCATGTGGTTGCCTGGCTCGAAGGGAGAGGAAACCGGGCCGTGGCTCCGCAACTCACACCAGGATGGCGAAGTTTCATCGACACACGTGTCGGACTCGCATCCAGTTGGTCTGAGCGCCACGCTGCCTATGCCGCGGGGCTCGGAACTTTCAGCCTGAACGACGGTCTCATCACGTCCCGTGGGATCGCCCACCGCTTGGGGAGCGTCATCACCGACTTGGTTCTTTCTCCGACCTCGCGAACCGCACCCGAATTCCGGCACAACTGCCTTTGGTACCGCGAGGGAACTTGTGGCCTCTGTATCGACCGCTGCCCGGTTGGGGCCATCTCCCGGGATGGGCATGACAAGGCCCGCTGCCGTGAATATGTCTACGGCGAGGTGCCTAAGGCGGTGGGCCACAGGTTCGGAGTTCTCCAAACTGGTTGTGGTCTTTGCCAGACAAAGGTTCCCTGTGAGTGCCAGATCCCCCGCGGTCGAACCGCCAATAATGGTGGGTGAGCTAGAAACGCAAGTATGGATAACTGGCTAAGAGTAAGGTTGAATTTTCTGTCAATCCGCATGGGTTATTGATCCACATAGGTGCCCAAAATACCCGCCGCGGAACGAGCAATGGCTGCAGATTCGGCATTCTGCATGGAAAACAACTGGTCAAGTTCAGGGACGATCTTGGTTAAATTTGGATGCGGAACAACATTCATTGAAAAAGAAGTGAAACGGCAGTCGCATGAAATGACCGATGGTGATTCCTTCGGTCATCTTCTTTCAACCTTTTCCTAAATCCACCGGAAAAGTGAAGGGGAACAAGAAGGAGAGGATCTGGCGATATTGCATGGATCTGCCGGAGCGGCAGGAGGTTTGCGATACCTACTTGAGACATTTCCGGCTATCGTCGACAATAGTCATTTGAAAGCTTTTTTCTTTCGGAGATTTAGATGCTTGGCATAGAAGAAATAGGTTTTTACATTCCGGCAGGGAGAATTTCCAACTACCAGAGAAAAAAACAGTTCGGCATAGATGATCATTTCATCGAAGAGAAAATAGGCATCAAGCAGGTCGCTGTGAAGGGTTCCGATGAAGACACCTCAGACCTCTGTATCAAGGCCTTCGACGATCTGTGCGACAAAAATGATGTCGACCGAAGAGAAATAGAAGCCTTGGTAGTCGTCACTCAGAACCCTGACCGGAACATTCCTCATGTTTCCGCCATGGTTCATGGAACACTCAATCTTCCTTCGCAATGCGCCTGTTTTGACGTCTCCCTCGGCTGTTCCGGCTTTGTCTATACCCTCTCGATCTTTCAGGCCTTCATGGAAGCCAACGGCATGAAAAAGGGGCTTCTGTTCACTGCCGATCCTTACTCCAAGGTGATCGACCCCAAAGACAAAAACACCTCGCTCCTGTTCGGCGATGCCGCGGCCGTTACCCTGATCTCAGACAGTCCCCGCATGGTTTCGGGGAAGTTTACCTTTGGAACTCTCGGCACCGAGCACGAAAAACTGATTTGCAACGATGGCGTCCTTTTCATGAACGGACGGGCCGTTTTCAATTTCGCCGCAAAGACCGTTCCTGGGGACATACAACTTATGGCCAACAAAAACGATGTTAATCTTGAAGGAATAGACAAGTTTCTGTTTCATCAAGGGAGCAAAATCATCGTCGAAACGATTGCAGACAAATTGAACATCCCGAGAGAAAAGGTTCCGTACCTGGTCTACGACTATGGCAATACCGTTTCATCGACCATTCCCATCCTTCTCGCCGGCGAACTCAATGGAGGGGCCAATACAGTCGCCATCTGCGGCTTCGGCGTCGGCCTCTCATGGGCAAGCGGGTTGCTAAAAAGGTTATGATGACCGGTAATTCCGAGGACAATACAGCCCTTCTATATATGAGCAGGCAGATCGCATTTCTACAATTCACCATTTATCAGACCTTGAAAGCCCAACCCATAAATCCTGTGTTAGCTTTTCCTATAAGTTGTTCTACATGGGGATCTCGAATCATCTAAGGATTTATAGAACATCAATACGAACAGAGCTTCCCCTTCTCCCTATATAATTTTAAACAGATGCAAAATTTCTTCTGTCGGTTGAAAAGGAGGCTCTTCATGTCGATTCTGGATATTCTGAAAAAAATCAAATTTCCCAGTTTTGGAGACGATTTCATTCCGGACCCAGACGAAGATGCAATGGATGTGGCTCCATGTTTTCATGGAGAAAAGATGGTCTGTAATCCGTGCAAAGAACTCCCCAAATGGATGGATGACGAGTGGGAGAGGCATGGAGACCCTAGTGACAGCGTTTCCATGTCCAATTTAGATGTTTGGGAGGAGTAGTCCCTTTCTATTTTCCCTCAAGCTTCTGTGATAATTCTTCAAGCCTCCTTACCGAATCTGGATCAATATCCCAATTTTCATATGATGCCGGCTCCCCTTTTCCCAAAGTCGAAATTCCACTAGGGGGCTTTGCGTTTAAAGAAGTCGGCGTAGGTGATGATGGATTAAATATCGAACCAGGACCACCTGCCAAAGATCGAGCATCCAGACTTTCAGGCTGTGGAACCATTGGCCGAGCCAAATCCCTTCCTAGTTGCTTCAATGTGTTCGACCCAAAATCAAAGGCCCCATTGTCATCATAGGCAGAATTGATTGCTCCCCTGCGGGTATCAGCAGCCTTTTCTGCGTGGTGAGTTGGCCCTGCAATATCGAGAGGACGAGGATCTTCGAAACGGTTGTCAGTTGTTGCCGCTTTGGCTTCGATTGCAGCAGAACCTGCCTGTTCCCGAAGATTTCCAACTCTTCCTGTCACTTTGTTCTGAATGGCTGCTTTATCACGTAAGACCCAGTTGCCATTTTGCTCGTTATCGAGGGTTCTGTACCGATCAGCAATGAAACCTTGAATATCTTTGCTCAGAATATTCTGATCCTCGGCGCTGCCGGTGCGTTGAGCAGAAATATCGGTAGCAGTACGCTCAATGTTTTCAATACTTGCCGAGCCATGCTTCCTTTGTGATCTATCCATAGCATAGGCCGTCATCAGCTCCATATCCTGCGCCGTCGAAGTCGTATCCCGTGCTGCAGCCTCCTGAATATATGAATACCCCTCCTTTCCAATATCCTGAGCGGATAATGAAGAAGCGTATTTTCTCCCCTCAGAAGTTTGAAGAGATTGCGTCAGAGCCGATTCTCGAATTTCGCTCGCGGTGTTTCTCATCGCATTTACCTCTGACTCGCTGGCACTGAAACTGGCCTTTTTACCATCGGTTCCAATTATCTGATATCTGCCACCTCCCTGAGCTTTGACATCTATCGCTCCAAGGGTAAGAGCTGAGATCAAGCCAGAAGCTCCTTTTCCCAGCCCAATTGACGCACCGGCTTCAAGCATATTTCGTTTCGTTTCATCCTTAACTTGGGAGAAGGCCGAGCCATTTTCAACACGACGAGCCGTTTCTTCAGAAACATTATTATTGACCGCCTCTTTAAAGCTTCTGGCCTCACTGGAATTGACCGCATCCTCATCGACTTTCTGCCACATACGGTTCCAGGTATTTTCCGAAGCAAGGCTGTGAGCCCCTTTTCGGACGGCATCCTCACGATATCCGAGACCGAACTTCCCAGAAAGTCCGGCGAGTTCGACCTGATCGACGACCTCTCTCCCGTCATCAAGGTGCGTCTTGACAGTTCCAGCCGCCCCGGAATGAGTTACGGTGCCGGACACATTATTTCCAGCTTCGTCTTTTAAGGTGTTACTCGTGAGACGCCAGCCCATCGAGTCCGTGGTCGCGGACGTATGTTCCCCCCGCAGATCCGAATTTACAATCTTGCCTGGTGTGGTCCCATAGCCCATGACACCATTTGATGTGGCGATTTTGTCCATGGCTTGGGACTGCCTGGCGAAGCCTCCTAACCCCAACCTGCCAGGTGCTTGCGGAACCGCCCCTTGCCTCTGTAGCGCTTCCATATTTTGAAGCCTGGCCGCCGCACCCTCAACTCCCCAGTTTTGATTCACGAGGCTTTCGGTCATCATCCCGCGATAACCATAGCGGTGATCGTTGGCAATTGTTTCAGTCGGCATGGACCAGGCGTTGGACTTGAGAGCAGCGGCTCGACCGGAAGGATCTTCGGTCATTCGTGCCGCCTGTTGGCCGGCGTTCTGAACCTGACCCATGAGGTTGCTGCCCATAGTGGCTAAGGCATGACCGCCGAATCTGACCAGCATGCCGGTAATAACCGTCGCCAGCATCAAGCCGGCCATCCTCACCGTTCCAAACATGCCGAGGATTTTGATTGTCTCATTCGGCATGAAGTAGAAAGCGTCCATACCCAGGCCAGAGCCACCGCTATGCAGCCGAACCCCTTCCATCGCCCTGGTTCCATAATCCATCAGAAACTGGTGAAGAAGGGCATCGGTTACTCCCCAAGCCGTCAACCAGATGAAAAAGCCGAGCATGACGCTGATCGCTTTGTCCAGCAAAGGAGTCGGAATGAAGAGGGCCAGAAATGGCACTAGGCCCAAGGCGACCGCCGTCAGTACGCCTTTCATGATAGGAAGCCATTCGTTGGCGGCTTTCATGGCACCGCTGGCGTTCATTAAGAACTTGTAGTTGGCGACTGCGGCGGTATCTCCCGAGCGAAAAACGTCGTGCAGCCGCTGGGAGAGATAGGCCTGACGGACAAAATCGTCCGTTGTCACCCCGGAAACGCCAAGATCCGAAAAGGTCGCCTGCAGGGACATCTTGCATTTCTGATAGCTGGCCACTGCCGAGGTGTCATAGCCGATCTGGGCGCAGATCCCTTTCAGGTTCTCCTCCAGATGAGCTGGCGACCCGAGGTAGGTGTTGATGTTCACCCAGGATTGCTGGCAGGTCATGGTCTGCCCCTGAGGTGCGGTCAGATCGTAATAGACTGTGTAGATCGCTGGAGAGTTGGCCTTCGCCAAAGATGTCCTGAAGTCACCCGTTGTCCGGCGCAATTCGTCTACCGTCAAAGTCGTTCCGGGCCTTGTCAATTCGAAGGTGACACAGTCCTGAATGTATTTGTTCACCGAGGTGTCCATCAGGGTGTCGTCGGTGGTCAATACCTTGCTGGCAGCCTGAAACAACCCAAGAAAACCCGAACCGCCAGCCTGATCCGTATAACTGCGGGGATCTCCGGTGGTCGAAACAATCTCCACCATGCCCCGCTCTACCAAGTTCAGGATACCCGCCACCGCGACGATCCCGTCTGGGATGCCGCCGATCGCCTGGTACTTGTTGGTCTGGTTGTCATAAAGATGGATCGTACCGGTCGGCACAACAAGTCCGAGGTAGATCACGACGCCGGTCAGAATGGGAACGAGCCAGGATACCGGATTTGCCCTGGCACCACTTGCGGCGCGGGCGACAATCGCAAACCCGCCAAACATGATCGCCATCACAATGACTGAAAAAAACAGCCCTCGATAACCGCCGTCGCTGAAAATCAGGGCGAGCCTTTGGAGTCCGCTGGCGACGGCATCGAACCCTCCCCAAGTATAAAAATCAGCATCCAGAGCGAACGCCGGGGCCGGGGCGAGGATGGACACCAGGACTGAAACAGGAGCGAGACGTTTTCTTATGAACCTATTCGACATGGACAACTCCTGCCTCGATCAGCTTTCGGTTCCGTCTCATGGCCAGAAGCATGGCGACTGTGGGGATCGCGATAAAGACCACGGTGATTCCGAGAATGAACCACGCTGATGTCAGGAAAACTCCCTTGAATCCATATATCCAGTTGTAGACGGCCAGCACCGAAGGCTTGGAAAGCTTGAGCCGGTAGAGCTGAGTCGCCGCCCATTGGAGGTTAGAATCGGTCATGACCACGATGTAGAGGAAATGGAAGCCGATAAAAGCCAGAATCGCTTTCAGCACAGCACCGGCGACAACTCCGCCAAGAAGGTTTCGTGTCATGGCACGAGTATAGGTCCCGACAAACTTGGTGCAGGCGTAGGCGAGAAAGATCGCAAACCCGAGGGAATAGCCAACGGCAAGCAGAAACGCGAACAGCATGTCGAACGTATCCGGCGACGTTGAACCGAACACCGGGATGTACCGTTCCACAACGCCGATGGCGAAGGGGGTCAACAGCGCTGAAATCAACCCCGAGATAAAGGAGCTGCGAAAGCCTACCTCGAAGAATTCCAGACGCTGCTTGGTTGTCAGGAAGGTGTCGCGAATGACCGCCCCGCCAAGCTCGTTTGCGAAGTTCTGCTCGATGTAGGAGATCGCCTCCAGAAACCCCTTGGGATGGATTTCCTGGCCGGGCGGCATGGGCAGGATGTCGCTGCTCGAATCGTTTTTCCCCAAACCTTGATCTCCTAGCGGGACAACAGCCCCAGAAAACGGAAAAGCGCGGCACCGTAGGCAATTCCCCCGGAAGCAAGGAACGTCCAGAACCCCATCATGAAGTTGCGTCGTCGTACCCCGAACCAGAAGGAAAGTCCCAGAAGGAGGACGGCGAAGATCCGGCTCCAAAACCCGAGAAAGATAGTCGCGAACAGATTTTGCCAGAACCCGATATACTCGCCGGCTCCCATGTGGGTCAGCGGATTCAGTTGATTGATCCAGTCCACCGACTCCTCCTAGAAAATCGGCCGAGCCCAGGCCAGATAGTTCGATTTTTCAATCAAGCCAAAATAGCGGGAATCGAAGCTGTCCGGATGATCCCCTACCAGGAAGACCTCGCCGGCAGGAATCTTTCCGGTGAACAGAAACGGTGCCAGTGGCTCTCCCTTTTGAGACGTCTCCTTGGCATGACCGAGAAATTCGTCGCCGCAAAAGAAATCTCGCTTCTTTTGACTCAATGTCTCTCCCTCGTCACACCCGACACGCTTGATGGCTCGAATATCCTGCCCACTGACCACCGTCTCGGGGACCGGCATACCCTTCAGGTTCGACGAAGGAAGATGAAACAGAACATATTGTCCACGTTGGACCTTGGATGTGTCCTGGGAAAGCCACCAGACCCGGTGTTTGACAGACGGTGTGAGGGTGACGCTGATTCTCCCGGGAAGAAAAGATCCGGCGAATCCCGTCAGCAGCAGGGAAAGAAGGAGAATCGTCCGCTTCTTGCGCGTTGTCACGGCTCAATCACCTCGATATTGCGCACCACGACATCTCCAAGGACTACCGCGTAACGTTTAGGGATGGTCTCCACAAGCTGTTCCAGCCGTTCCATCCGCTTCTTCAGTTCGGCATCGTCAATGTCTCCCTGCAGGTACAATCCCTTCTGCTTTGCTAAGAACCCCTGGAGATCCACCGCCACGACCTTTTGCGCGATAAATCGGTCGTAGAGATAAACCGAGCCGAAAGAGATCGTCACCGAAACCAACACAGCGCAACAAAAGATCCGGGCCGGGCTCCACCCAACTGGAGGGGGGGCGTCAGGTGGAGTCTCCAGCCCGGAAGGCGTATCGGTCGATTGCAAAGGGGAATCCTTTTCTTCTTCGTTCAACGGGGCCTCCGAATTCGGCAGGGCGATATTTCCAGAGGGAATAACTGCCTTTATTAATTTCAGCGATTTCCAGAGATGGGCAAAGCTATCTCCAAGGAACTCACCCCTTTTCTCCTTGGGAATAGGGGCTGGGGGAAGGTCATGGAATCGGCTTCAACTTCTCCGCAAGCCGACGCAAATCTTTGTTCCCGGTTTCGCGAGCGAGGAGTTCAAGACCATAGCCAAGGCTGGCGTCGCCATAGACGATCAAAGATCTGCCGTTCACATTTCCATCAGGGGCAAAAGCTATGGCCGGCACCTTTTCAATCCCGGCTTGCCTGAACAGCGTCGGATCAACGATGAATGGAAGCTCGCGCATGGCACATTCGCCATCGGGTCCCAGTTCACAATGTGGATCTGCCTTCAAGACGTCCGCGATAAACGAGGAGGTCGGGCCTATTCGTTTCGCCCCGCCTACAAAGCCGCGCAGCACCATGACAAACCTGGAATCGTTCAGTCTTGTCATGTCCGCGACGTAGTTTCTAAGCGTCGTCAGGGGCACCGATGAAGAGACAAAAAGATAGATTCGATCCGAAGTAGCGGGGCTGTCGGCGTCCTCGGCTTTTTCTTTTGTTGGGTTGTCTGCCGCCAGCCCTTTTGCGCCGAAGAATTCCTCCGCAAGCCTTTTGCGCTCGTGCTGAAGCCTCTTCTGAAAACCATCCGATTGATAAAGCCGGAAGAGATCCTCTGCGGCTTTTTGGGCCTCCGGGTCGATTTCAGGAAGAGCCACTTCGACGGTTTCGGCCTGTTCCATCAGGGGCCGAAGACTCTTCTCAAGGGATTCGGTTTCCCCCACCGCGTTTGAGGTGACCGGGGCAAGGGTGAGCATCAGACCAAGGAGAAGCCGCTTCATGGCGAATACCCGATGCAGCACTTGTTCTTGCGGGTCAGAATCCAGAGGAAATTGTCCGGAGCGTTTGGCCCGGCCCCACCGGGAGGATTTTTGCCGCTGCCCCAGAGAAGGTCGCTACGACCGATGGGGATGCAGTCGTTCCCTTTGACCGGTCGGGCGATTTGCAGGCGATAATGGCTTTTGCGCCAGATCGGTGCCATGACCGGCCCGCAGGCGTTGCTCGCGGTGTCCCAAAGCAGCATCTCCCGGCTGAGCTTGAAAAGCATTCGCGCCGCCAGCCCGGCGTTGGCGGTGGTGGCGTTTCTCTCCGAAATCGTTCCCGACAGCGGATAGGCGCTGCCCCAGCTTCCCATGCACCAGAAAAGCGAATCGAGAGGATACCCAAGGTTCGCGGCGGTGCTGTCCGGGATGCACGAAAGCTGGGAAGCGGGATTAGCGAACAACAGGGCCTCGGGGTTGATCAGGAATGCCAGGGCATCGTTAGTCCAGAGAGGGTCGACCTCTGTCATGTACGCCAGGTCGAAGCCTTCCTGCTCAAGGCAGGGAAAGTCCACGAACAGATCCATGATCGCGAAGACTGGCAGGATGTAATAGTGCGCCTGTTGAAACACCTGCGAGCCACCCGAAACGTCCTGATCATCGATGGAGCCGTTGAGAAGACCCGGCTGGGGATTGTTCATGGAGGTCCCCATCGAGGGGAAGCAGTAGGCGTCATGGACGGTCTCGATCATTCTGGCCGGTTCGTAAAAGCTCGCCGTGACCCCGATGGTGAGACTTCCGCCATTGAAACAGGCGCAGACCGGAGGCGAAGTGTTTTCCACAGGGATCTGCCCCTGGCTGTTACCCAGAGTAAGTTTCCCCCCGAACTGGATTGGGAAAATGCACTGCCAGCAAATATCCGTGACCGGGTTGATCGGTCTGGAGTCGCACTTCCCCCAGGCCCCGCCCGGAAAAAGAAAGCTACTGAACAGAAGAACGAATAACAGGGATCTCAATTTCCTTAACCTCCATCAGACGGCCTTTCCTGCTGATCACCGAAGGGACTGCGGTCAAGTTGAATCGCTTCAGGATGCGCCTGTCCGCATAGAACACGGCTCTGCCGAGTCGCTCCCCAACCCTTGAAAAGGCTCCTTGGGTCAAAAGAATCTGCGAGCCCGGCTCGCTCAGGAGCGAGGACCTCTTCAGCCAGTCCAACTGCTCGGGATCGTCTCCATCCAGAACCACGAGAGTCTGGTTGAAAGGGACGTAATCCAGAGGATTGAAGCGGTAACCACGGGGATAGAGGATTCCACCTCGCCCATCCGGCACATCGAATTCCAAGGTGTAGGTCATATCCACCAGAAAAGAGCGATCATGCGTGGCTCTCGGCAACGGAACCAGGTTCGACGGCCTGAAATCTTCGGGCTTTTCTTTGTCCAGAATGGACCGCCAGTTGACCTCCTTCGCGCGCTCCTCGATCTCCGTCAAGGCGTCGCGCTCCACGATGGGATAAACCTGGCCAACCGTGCCGATGACTTTGGCTTGAGTCGACGAGACGGCCAGAAAGCAGAGCACCAGAACCGGAATGGTCATTTTAAGCGGAGCAATGTTCATCGAATCTGCTCGTAGTGGTCCTGAA